>Ga0209208_10002832_pt1 | contig 24919 bp, 21 predicted proteins | sample S1TSphfallax_3_FD_187694 | JGI IMG/M metagenome (GOLD analysis project Ga0209208, IMG submission 187694) | Host-associated microbial communities from peat moss isolated from Minnesota, USA - S1T2_Fd - Sphagnum fallax MG (SPAdes) (version 2) | ecosystem: Host-associated > Plants > Peat moss >...
TGAAACTAAATAAAGATGTATTAGAACTACATCCTAAAAATCGTACAAGTACATCATTAGTGCTTGAAGATTTTTCTACAGATTAACTCAACCTTGTCATGCGAAATGCTATTGTTAATTATGGGCTTATATTCCCTATATATCCATAAATCACATCTAATTCTACATCCCCTTCCCCTTTTCTATAAACTAAAAAGGATAATGTACTTTAAAAGGTTTATTGGGTCTTAAACTAATTAAGCGTTACATCAACTGAAATACAGAAGTACTCTATGCCCAAAAATATCACAAAAGCTAATTCAACTATTAATAATCATTACTTGAAGGATTAAAACATTCGAATCATTAGTACTAAGGAAATTTAAGGAACTAAAGCTTAACTATTTGTTGAGCTATAATCCATGGCTCACAGAGTCAAATATGGAACATGGCCAAAAAGTCATAAAAGAATTCCACAATAGACCGGCAAAAAAACAAAAGAAACATAGAATGTGATGAGGACATCACCTTTTTTCTAGTGGGGCAGGGGATTACACAAATGTACCACATCAAGTTGTAAGTGAAATAAAGGTTAAAGACTTCCAAGAAATTGCATCATGGACATAGTAAGTATTACTAAAAGAGTTGTCAAATGGCATGGACAAATGGAACTTTTTTGCATAAACCCAAATCAAAATCGGACTCCCACATTGGGGCTAAGAGAAACCTTGGCCCCAAAAGAGGAGGCAAGCAAGGTGAGCTTGCAGGGATGCGCACATGCTTAAAGTGCATCCCAAGGGGTTAGTTGGTAGTGGCAACAATGCAAGAAGTCATGACCCCATTTGCATACTATAATCGCGTAGCTTGGGACTTAGGTTTTTACAAAGCTTAAATGTTACTCTCTCGTACCTTGATAGGCACACCTTTAGTTAGGCTTCATTGTTGTGATCAAGGTGTAAGGTTGGGAAAGGAGTCATGTCAAGTAACTTAAGTCAAGATTAGACTTGGCTTGAGTTCTTCATGAGGGGACGGATGGAATAATTGCCTCCCAAATGAAGGCTTCGTCAATTAGGCTAGTCTAGGTCTTTTGACGAATCAAAGGTTAAAGGTTTTTTATGAGAGCCTTTAGGACTTGCTAAGAATGTGTTGGAAATTTGGGGACACCTAAATTAACTTGAAGCAAGGTCCTATCGCAAAAGTTGGCAATCAATGGCCAAGGATCCAAATGAAAGTAATTACATTGAAGAAATAATTTCTAAGTGTCAATGAGGACATTGACCTCTTCTTCTAGTGGGGGACAATGTCGCAACCCTAGCCTTAAGCTTGTGACCAGGGCAAGGGCTTGCAAGGGTGCGGGCCAAAAGGGAAGCCCGAGAGTCACATCTCATGCTCTCAAAAATGTAGGAGAATGTGAAGGAATGAACCTTCACACTCCCAAGTGCGCTCCCATTTTGGGAGTTGGAGTCCTAATGGACTCCTGAACCTTTAGAGAGCAATTGCAGGGGTCAAAAACTAATGGATTGAGGAGTTCCTTATATCATTGGCAAGCTCTTGGAACTTATATGTCTAAATTGGGTTCACATGACCTATTTGAACACTTAAACACAAGTTATGACCAAAAGAAGGTCGGGAGTCAAATTGGCAATTTGACTCCTGACCATTAAAAGTCAGGAATCGCCCCAATTTTCTTGCCTGTAGGTGAAGTGCCACATATTTTAGAAAATCTTTTGATGAAGGCTACAACTTTGCTTTGAACTTCATCTCAATCGGAGGTCTTCACGCAAAGTTATGGGCCCCCAAAGTCGTTGAAATCCCAATAGTGGGAATTTCAGGACTCCCACTTAGGAGTTCGGGGACAATATGACATTTGGGTGTTGGTCCCGTGGCTAGACACAGATTATACTATAAGGGGGAAGGTGGTGGCTTCCCCCAAGTCCGAGCCATGGTGAGTCTTGTGAGTCTGTGTTTGCTTGTGGTTCATCCATGCACCAAAATGCTACAACTACACACTAACCAACTTATTGTTTGGTTTGTGCAGGTCCATGTGAGTAAGATAAGTGTTTATTAATCTTCCTAGTCCCATCCTAAAGTTCCAACATGCCCCTCTACCCCCAAAATGTTGCAAGCGAAGGAACACGCCCCAACTCCTTCTCCTTTCATTGTCTTCACCTTTGGACTCATAGTTGAGTCCATTAAGGAGTTTGGGGGTGTGTCACAAGTGGGTAGAGGCAAAGGCACTCAGAACCAATATTGAAATAGCTATAGCTAAATTCCTATATGAGTATATTCTAACGATATTTAAATGTCCATTGACCATAGTTATAGATTAAGGAATACATTTCATTAATGACACATTTAAACATTTGACAAAATAGTTTTTATTGAAGCATGTTAATTATACTACATATTATCCACAAGGAAATTGGCAAGTAGAGTTTATTAACAAAGTCATTGGTAGATTATTGACCAAGTTGGTTAATGAAAAAAAATAGATTGGGATGAACATTTGTCTACAATTTTGTTTTCATGTAAGATTGCTTAGAAAGTGGCAATAGGTTATACACCTTACCAGTAAGTATATGGTTTACATCCTCTAGTGCCAATAAAACATGTTATGTCGGCTATTAATGGGGACCACAAAGATGCAAAACCCACCAAAGTAATAATAACTAGAATTACATAACTCAAAAGTTACAAAAGAACATATTAGAAGTTCAAAACAATGTGGGAACCAACCAGTGGAAGAAAATTCCTATGGAGTCAACAAAAAAATACTGAAAAGAAATTCCAATTTGGAAATTATGTTTTATGGTTTCCCAAGGGAAAAAAAACACATATAGGCAAATTCAAAAAAAGATGGTTTGGTTAATTCAAGGCATAGTATTATTTACCCAATAATTTATTTTTTTGTTTTTGTCAACAATTTTGAACCAAACCCAAAATTGAAACCATATACATATGTGGATTGAACACTAAAGGGGATTTAAAGTTCAAAGGATCAGAAGTCTTTGCAATTTATAGATGAAGAACACATGGAAAAAAAATCTAATGAAAAGTCAAAAGTATAAAGAAAAACAAAGACCATTGGGACTGATCAGATAATAATATCATAAAAAACCCTAGTAAATTTGATAAGTTAGCAAATTATGAACAAATACTTAGACCGTGATTATGTAGATTCACGGTTACTGGATTGTGGGGTACATAAGTCAATGATGTCATAACAAAATTATGTTAATTTCATGATTTAACATATGTCAAAGGGATCTATAATGTAGATGACACTAGGTCATTAAATTTAAAAATGTCATAAAATTACCCAATGCCACATCCACATAATTCCTTGGTCAGCATGTATTTATTATAGCCCATGTTGATGTTAGTATGAATTTAAGTAGGAAATGACAAGTGTCAAACAATGTAAAAAAAATACAAATTATTAAAACACTAGCCCTAAAATGAAAAGTGAAACGCCACTTCATGAAATGAGATGATAATGCTTTAGAAGGCGACATACATTATGGCGACTATTTTTTATTTTCTACAAATAGGTTCCAATTGTTTTTTGTTTCCAAAATGAGTGCTGAAGAAAGTCTTATGGAGAAATTACAAATGCAATCTAGAGAGAAGTTACTGAAGTTGAAAAAAGAACAAAAAATTTGAAAAAGTAACAAAAATTTGCCTTTACAATCTAGGTCTCCAAAAAGAGGTCCGCCTTTTTCTTCTCCAATTTATTCTTCTTCTCATCTTAGAAATCTTTTTTGATATCTAAATTTGAGAGAGCATTTGAAAAAAAAAATTAAATGAGAGAGATTGGAAGGAAACATTGTGGTGATATAACTTTAGAAAGCCTAGAAGACAGGCAGGTCCTAGTGAATAATTCGGTCCCATTCCTATTTTAAATTATGAAGAAGACCACTAGAAAGATGATTTGCAACAACAATAATAATCACCACATTAAGAGTAGTATATTCAAGAACACGTTCTAAAGAAAGTTCATATTCCCAATAATAAGCACACAAATAACACAAGTCGGCAAGTAATGGCTACAAATTTACGTGGGAAGAAAGTGTGTATTCATCAAGATGATGAGATTAGGTATGTTTTTACTCCAACAAAGTAGAGTTATAATGGAAATCTAAAAAACATTTTGCCTTGGACTAGCTTTGGAAAGGAAGAGAAAGCATGGGCAAACAAAATTGGATTAGGAGGCTTGTTTAAGATTGAATGGAAGACTCTTCACCAAAACATTTTGGTTGAATTTTTGAACAACTAAAAGTTGGATCTTGAACATAATAGAATCAAGGTTATGTTGGGGGAGGAATAGAGAATAATAGATAAGCATGTGTTGGTAGAAATTTTTAGAATTTGCCATAGAAGAGAAACAAAAGTAGACCAAGTAGAATTGTTTGATGCTAAAGTAGCATTAGTATAAATAGCATATAAAGTTCCTGATATTTACAACACCAATGAAAGGTGGGTTGTGAAAAAGATGAGGTTAGAGTATGCTAATAGAATTGTTGCCATTATGCCAATTATTTGCTAGAAGGATAAGGTGCAATATTTTAGCAATAAGTATGTTATGATGATCTCAAGGGCAGATCATGGCAAGTCCATTAATTGAGTTACCATTATGTATTTTCAATTGGTCGAGGAATTGATCAGATGGGAGAAGTGTTAAAAATATATGATTAAGGGAACAACCAAAAGAAAACAAAAAAGGATGTATGCCATTTTACCATAATCCTCAAAGTTTTGTTTTAGAAGTAGTTTCCATTAAAAGGGGCAGAATCACAAGAGAGGAAGAAACAAGCAAAATGGCTTCAAAAGGACAAAAGAAGAAGAGATAATTTGAAGGAGAAGTTCATTATGAATAAAAGGCCTTTGAACCTGCACATCTCTCTTAAAAAGGAGAATCAACCAAAGACTAGGACAACCAAAAGAACAATTTTGATGTCTCAATCTAATGATGATGAAGAGAGAGAAAGACTTTGTAGAAGAGGTAAAGAAAACAAGAGGATACTACAATGAAAGGAAGTATTGATGCACAACAAGTAATAGATTTGCCAAGGAGGCAACAACAACATCAGAGACAAAAGGAGAAATCTATATCTTTTAAATATGATCCAAGTTTACCAATTTCTCCGAAGCAGGAGTAGAGGTCTAATGGGCAGGAGTATCAAAAATTGCCTAAAAAGGAACCAAGTCTCAAGTTCAGCAGTTGACAAAAAAGAAAATACAAGATTTTGATCATGGTCCACTAGAAGTTTAACAATATATTCCATCACCACATAATAAGTTCTACAACATGAATGAATGTATTTGGAGAAGTCTAGACAACACACAAGAATTGAGAATCATCGGGTATAAGTTCCAAGGGTTAGACTCCTAGGTTTAATACACCAAAGTTTGTGCAAGGGGTAGAAGAAAAATTAGATGAGCATAGAAGAGCTATTACTATGTTTAAACATGCAACAAATTATAATGTACATATGACAAATATTTTGCTTAAACTTTCAAATCTAGAGATCTAGAACAAGCATATTATAGAGGAGAAGGATAGATGTGTTCCAAAATATTTAGGGGGCTTTAGAGAAGGAGGATAAGCTCAAAGCAAAATTTTAGCATAAGAATAATGAAAATAATAAGGTATTAGCAAAACTCTAAGCAACCACATAGAAGATTGATAACATATAAAAACAAAAGAAAGATTTGGAAAACATTATAATGAAAAGAGATTCCTTGTAGGCAATTTTAAAGGAGACAAATGCCAATTATTGGGGTTTAAAAGTAGAGAAGGATACTTTGAGTATAAAGCATAACAAATTTCAAAAAAACTACATGCACATGGGAGAAACTCTTTTGAAGCAATAGAAGGAAGTGGAGGAGCTCAAAGTGGATAATGATAATGCATATCAAGCTAATAATGAAATACAAAGGCAAGTTGATTAGAGGCATGCACAGATGGACTGAAATTTGCAAAAGTAGATGGCTTTTAATGAAAAGTTGAATAAACTTTTGGAAGAAACTCAAAAGAAAAAACCCTTCAATTATGATATTTCTTTACAAAATAATTCAAGAAGTAGAATATTATGCTTCAAATAAAACTCAAATCACTATCAATGGAGGAAAAAGATGCAAACTTATGGTGGGATGTAATTTAAAACATTGTCCATAAGGATATTTGGAAGGTTTGCAAGAAGTATGAGAGGAACGAAAGGTTGTACAGACACATGATTTCTCGCATGGAAAAAATTATGCCATCATTTGAATATGAACCTTTAGTCATGTTACTATAACTAGAGACTTCAAATGAAGAAGAAAACAAAGGGGATATAGATGGAGCAAGACCATCATATGCAAGAGTTTTAAAGGAGCTAAAAGACCTTAGAGGATGACAAGATAGCCTTGAGAGGGAGGATGCTAAACATACTTTAAAACAAGTAGAATTTGTTTTGCAGGAAATTAGTTCTCATGAATATGCATATGCAACCACAAAGATAGGGGAACATATACAACTTGAGGAGCATATAATGCAAGAAGATCATTAGTGTTAAATTGAACATGTGTCAAAGCTGCAACAATAGGATGGGACTCGGATTACATCAGATCTACAATCAAACCAACACCTACAACTTGTATCAAAGTTATAAGAACAAGTGCAAACTCAGTTCACAACATATTTGAAATTACAACAGTAACTACATGTGATAACAAAGTTACAATCATAAAAACATAGTGCAACCCATCAACAAACAATTGCACATTTATCAACAAAGGCATTAAAAAAACAATAATAAATTCTATAAACAATAGAAAATCAGACAATGCTTTAATTTGAAGTACATGCAAAACACACTGTAGAACGAACAAAGCAAATTATTGTATAAATAGATTAGATTTTTGAATCACGGGATTAGAAACAACAAAACATTTAACTTTTCTAACACATTTTTTATCTAGAATTTTGGGATGTAATTTAGCATACGAGTGGGGTAATGTTAAGGGAATAGTTACTTGCGGTAATTATTAATTAATATATCTTTATTTATTTAGTTGTTGTTTTAGGAATCACTAACTAGATTACATAGTTTTTATCACCATTTGAATTCAAATAGAACATAGGATTAATTTATTTATTAGGTATATCTTTTGGGGAAAAGAAAGAGATGGGAGACCATTGTATCATTCTCAAACATGGAGCTTTAATGGAATATGAGAAAAATAAGTTTTGATCTCTAGAAAAGTTTTGTTTCCAAAATTAGAGTTGTTATTTCAAATTTTTTTATCATACTTTCATTACTGGATTTCAATTTTGAAATTAGTTTTAAATAAATTTGAACGAGCATATTGTGTTAGTATTAATTTTATTGTATTTTAGTCTAGATTTTAGACTAGAATATAGGATTAGAGATTTTGTATTTACCATCATGTTATAACCAAAAGAAGTATACCATAAAAATAGATTGCCTTAAACTTTAAAGAAGGCTATTGTATCCTGTTGACAATTGTAATTTTGTCAAACCACAAATTAAGATATGATGAGTTTACAAACCAAAAACCTACTACTCTTGTTCCTATGCTACATTTCATTTCAAATTTGTTGAACTCAAAGATTTTTACAAAGCCACCAACTTCATCACAATATTCATTCTACTATTTTATTCAACTACTATACAGTTCAATTTTGGACTCTGACCTAACTATTCCTTAGAGATTTTGAGGTTTAGCCATGAATCAATTCTCTCAATGTTCAAATAGTTTTATGAGTTATTAAATCCCCATCACTAACATGCAATGCAACAGTTCTCTCGCTATGCTATGACGGTATGACCACATCAGTGTTTAATGATCCCTTCCATCTTTTAGTTTCAAGCTCTAGCGCTAGTGGTGTAAATGGACAATATTAGGTCCAAGCAATACCACTACAAGCATAAATAAGTCTTCTATGTATAGCCCAAGGTGTTGGAGCAAGTTATCATATTAATGGACATAGTATACTACATGAATTCTTAACTTGATTCAAGGATACCCATCATGAGTTTCTCATATTAACCATCAAATCCCAAGTTATTTTTTCCATTAATGTATTTCTCTCCAACAATCATGATTCCAAATTTGTCTATATGCCCAATATGTTATAGTTCATACCACCTCATAAATTCATCATTTCATGGCACCAACCCCTCATTTCACCTTTGTAATACATAATGTTTTGCCCTAATTAGTCACTAACATAGAGGAAGACAAGGAAACAACAACTATCCAACAAAACAACATTCTAAAAAACAAATTCTCATTCTTTAAGACTTGACCACTAATAACAAATAGGAAATCTACTTAAGTGCAAACATAGAACTTTATTGAAAGGAAACTATATAACACGATGTTCACAACACAAAACATAACATCAAAAACTCCCCAAGGTTCTTGTCACATGAATTACACAAACTTGTGTAATGAAGAAAAGAGAAACAAACCATCAACACCAACGTATTTAACTACAAGACCAAACCACAAATAACCAAACTAATATAAATAAAAAAGTAATTCAACCTTGTGAAAGTAACCTAGTTACTTTCCTACTCCAATAACTAATGAAACCTAACTAGTTGAACTTGAATTCTCAACACTTCCCTTCAAGCTCAAATCCACTTCTAGTACACCAAGCATTTTTCAAAACTTCTTTAGCTTGTCTGTACCTAAAGCTTTTGTGAAAATGTCAGCAACTTGATCTTCAATATTGACATGAATAAGGTCAATTTATTTTGCTATAACTTTTTCTCTAATAAAGTGGTAGTGCACCTCAATGTGCTATGCCTTAACATGATATATCGAATTGTTAGCAAGTAGTATGTTATTGATGTTATCACAATAAATGACAACAGGAGCATCCACTGATTGTCACAAATTTGAGAGCAATTTTTGTAACCAAACTACTTCACATGCAACAATTGCTGCACCTCTATATTCTGCCTCCGTGTTTGATAATGCAACTATTGGTTGTTTCTTACTGCTCCAACTAACAACACCATTTCCAAAAGAAAACATGAAACCACTGGTTGATCTTCTATCTAAAACATTGACAACCTAATCAACATCTGTGTATCCATGTACTTATAATTGGCTCTTGGCTTCATAAAAAATTCCACATTGCAAAGTATGTTTTATGTACCTTAGTATGTGCCTCACTGCATCCAAATGTGGCTTTCATGGTGTTTGCATGAATTGATTCACCACTCCAACTTCATAACTCAAATCTGGCCTTGTGATGGTCATGTAAATCAAACTCCCCACTATGCGTTTATACATAATGGTATCCTCCACAAGGTCTCCTTCATCTGCACTTAATTTCACATTTTGCTCCAGTGGAATTCAAATGGGTTTACAACCCGTCATCCCATATTTGGACAATTTGTTCAAGGCATATTGCCTTTGTAGTAACCATATCCCTTTTGGGGATTAGATTACCTCAATGCCGAAGAAGTAACGCAACTCTCCCAAATCCTTCATCTCAAACTTTTGCTTCAAAAGCTTCTTCAAATCAAAGATGTCTACATCACTATCTCCTATGATAATCAAGTCATCAACATAGATGACTATGACAACAATCCCATGATTTATCTTTTTCACATATAATGAAAAATATGCATTGGATGTTTGAAATCCACTTGTGAGAAGATACTGACCTATCTTGTCTGACCAAACTCTAGGTGCTTCCTTCAAGCCATACAAAGTTTTCTTCAACCTATAAACCAAATTAGGACGTGTTTGGTCCACATAACCTAGTGGTTGTTCCATGTACATTTCTTCCTGTAAATCTCCATGAAGAAAAACATTCTTTACATCCATTTGATGTAATGACCATCCTTTTACTGCTACCATAGCAATGATTGCTCTTACGATTGTCATTTTGGCAACTGGACTATAGGTCTCCTCATAGTCTATGCCATAAGTTTAGGCATAACCTTTGGCCACCAATCTTGTTTTGTATCTGTTCACAGATCCATTTCCATTGTGCTTAATTTTGTACACCCATTTGCACCCAATTGTTTTCTTGTCCTTTAGTAAAGCTACTAACTCCCAAGTAACATTAGCATCCAACGCCACCATCTTTTCATCCATGGCATTATCCTATTTAGGGTTTCTAACTGCCTGTTCAAAACAAGTGGGTTCAACCTCTTGTATGACTCTCACCATGTATGCGTAATGATGAGCTACAAAGCCATCATATGTGAGTCTTTGTACAGGGTACTTGACTCGTGTGGATCTTCGTATTCCATTGTTGTTGTGAGGTGTTTTCAAAACTTTCTTGGCCATTTGAGCTTCGGGAGTAGTAACTAAAGGGATTCTTGATTCTTCACCCACGTTCTTCTTTGAATCACTTGATTCATCATCTACATGAAGATTTTTAAATGATGTTTGAGAACTACCATCTACAATGTTTGAAGATCTTAATTTTCCTTTCCATGGAGTGCTATTGGACCCACTAATTGAAGATCTTGTGGTCCACTAATTAATTGTGATTCTTGTTCCACATTTGATGGAACATCACCATTTCTAACCTCTCCATCTGCTATTTTCAGTGGTGGGTACCAACTAACCATCTCATCAAACACAACATCTCTACTTACTTGCAAATTCCGAGTGGAAAGGTTGAAGCATCTATATCCTTTTTGTTCTAAGGAATATCCAATAAGGATACATTTTTCAACTTTTGCATCTAGTTTTGATTTCTTCTCATTAGGAACATGCACATATGCAATGGAACCAAACACTCTAAGGTGTGAGACATCGAGTTTCTTGCTTGTGAATTTTTCTTCAAGTGTCATGCCATGAACTATTGTTGTGGGTGTTTGTTTCATGATATAGACTATAGTTGCTACTGCTTCAACCCAAAAGTAATTTGGCAAATTCTTCTCATTTAACATGGCATGTGTTATTTTTGCAATGTGCATGTTTTTCCTTTCAACAATTCCATTCTGTTGTGGGGAATAACTACATGAATACTTCCTTTGAATTCCATGCTCCAAGTACTCATTGAATTCATTTGAAAAATACTTTCCCCCTCCATCAGACCTTAAGCATTTGATGCTCACACCCTTCTCCTTCTCCACCATTGCTTTGAAATTCAAAAAATGTTGAAACACTTCACCTTTGTGTTTCATGAAATAGACCCACACCTTCCTTGTGTGGTCATCAATGAAACTCATGTAGTACTTGCATCCTCCAATGGATTTTGTTTTCATGGTCCACACATTTGAGTGGATCATTTCCAAAGGTTTGGAACTTACATGAGTTGTTTGAACTGGGAATGGATGCTTAGTTTGCTTCCCAAACTTCTCACATCACCTCTTCTATTCCAACTTTAGGAAGACCTCCAACAAGATTTTGTTTCTCCATCAACTTAAAACATTGGAGATTAACATGGCCAACTTGCTTGTGCCAAATTCCAATGTCTCTAGCTCCTTTTCCATGTATGAATAATATGGAATTCACTTCAGGCATGTTCACATCCAAGGCGAACATTTGTCCATTCCTTTTCCCTTTGGTAATCAATTTGCCTTGGTTTTTCATGTCTTCCACAAAACATCCATTTGGGTTGAATGCCACCTTAAAACTTATTCCACCATTTGGCCTACGAAGACCAATTTTTTTATTATGGTTGGAACATGAAATACATCTTTTAAGTATTTTGTTTGCCCATCTTGCATGGACAATGGCACCTTGCTAATTTGTGTGATGGGATGTGTAATGTCATCACCAATTTCCACAAACCCTAGTGTCTTCAAATCTTTTGCATCTCTAAACCATTCTCCATGACTAGTCATATGATTTGAAGCTCCAGAATCCATATACCAGACATTGTTACTTGATACACCTCCTATCATTGAATTTGTCATGTGTTGCATCACAAACAGTTATTCATCACCTTGATTATTAGTTGATGCATAATTCCCTTGTTGCAACTTTCCATTTCGTGCATCATGCTCCCTTTGATAACAATTATTTGTCATGTGCCTAGGTTTCCCGCAATAGTAGCAATTTGAGTCGTTATTTGGTTGTTGACCTCAATGACTTCCTCTTCTTTTGAAGTTTCCTCGTCCACCTCCATGAGATGGACCTTCATGCTAATGATGTCCACCATGCAAGCTTCCGTGTTGACCTTGAAATGAAATTTTAGCACCTCTACCTCTACCTTTATTAAAATTTGAGTAGAAAGCATTTTCTTGTGATCCTCCATTAGATGAGGTACCAACACTTCTCATCTCCTCACTTATAAGTAGGGTTATTAAGTTTTGGAAATCAGGAAATGTTTTTTGAACTGCAATTGAAGTATGAAACTGGCTATAATCTTTTCCAAGTCCATTCAAGGTCACAGCCACTAGATCTTCATCATTTACAGGGGCTCCTATAGATGCAAGAACATCTGCAAGGTTTTTCACCTTTATAGAATAGTCACTGATGTTCATCTTGTTTTTTTGTAGATTATGCAACTCTTATTTGAGCTGCGTTTTGTGGGCTTGTGTATTGGTGTTATACAACTTCACCAATGCATCCCAAGCTTGCTTGGGTGATTTTACATCTTGAATATGCACAATCATGGAATTAGACACACTCACAGAAAGCCAATACAAGACTTTCATGGCTTTTCATGCCAAGTTTTATTGGTTTGAATTTGTTATTGTGTGGGGTTTTCTGGGAGAGGAGGTTTGTCTCATCACCAGTTATGAACTCCCAATAACCTTTCCCCATCAAAAAATTCATAATCCTAAAATTCCACACTTGGAAATTGTTCTTGTTTAATTACTCAATTGCAATTTGAAAAAGACCATTTGCCATCTCTCAAGGCAACACTCAATGTCTTCTTGGGGTTTCTAGGATTGGGATAATTTTTCCTTCCTTAGGTTTCTAGGATTAAGGTTGAACAAGATGGACTTTGTATATGTATGTATGTTTTGAGTATTATATGAAATTTTATATTATACATAGGTTTTACGTATATGTACATATTTTGTATAATATTTTGTATGGTATTAAATACGTGATTCCATACCAAACTTTCATATGAAGGTCTTGATAATGTATTTGTGCTCCCCAATCTTCAAATTCTTTCTTTCAAGTTTTCCCAAGTTGTATTTGTTCCACTTCAACAATTTGTTTTAATGTCTTCTCAATGTAAACTTTTGTCATAACAACTTTGTGAAGCTACACTGCTCACATATGACCTTGAATCCTTTTGAAATTTTGCTAAAACATGAAAACTATGTCTACTGCCATCTCTCAAAATTTCAGCTCTATTGATGATGACCACAAAGAGATATCACTTCTTTTTTTTAAATGATTTCTAAATTGAAGCTAAAACTTTAGATACTTGAATCTATCTTAATACATATCCAAATGACTTGAATTTTTTTTCCACATATATATTCCTTTATGATCTATAAGATCCCAAACTGAAAATCCAAAAATGCTCAAATAAAAGAAACATGACCAAAAAATCAGATCTGACATAGAATCTTGAAAAGCTCATAACTCTCACAAAACGAATCCTTTTCTTTTGGAATTTTGAGAATATAAGCGTCTTATAGTCTTCTATAATCTCTCCAAGTTTCATTCCAAGATCTTTTCACAATAGATCTAGATCTAGATTTAAAGATATGATTTCCACAACTCTTGATATGTGGATCTCCTCTCACCTTTTTTCTTTTCTTTTCTTTCTCTTCACTTCTTTCCTTTCCCCATTTCTCTTCTGCACTTGACAAACTCTTGTGATATTACTAGAGACTCTCAAGCTCTAGTTTTAAAGATTTTTTAGCTCTAGATCTTTTTCAACTTTTTCATCAAACAACCTAAACTTTGATACCATGATAACAAATAGGATATCTACTCAAGTGCAAACATAGAACTTTATTGAAAGGAAACTATAACATAATTTTCACAACACAAAACATAATATCAAGAACTCCTCAAGGTTTTTATCACATGAAATACACAAACTTGTGTAATGAAGAAAAAAAAAACAAACCATCAACACCAACGTATTGACCAAACCACAAATAACCAAACTAATATAAGTAAAGAAAATAATTCAACCTTGTGAAAGTAACCTAGTTACTTTCCTACTCCAATAACTAATGAAACCTAACTAGTTGAACTTGAAATCTCAACAACCACTTTTTTGCATTCCCCATAGCGCCCCTCTTTTATATTCTTCCCTATTCTTCCCTCATCCTTCTTAGCCAAAGCTCCACCAATGTTGTTTCATCCTCAACCATTCACCTGTAGTATAAGATCAGCCTTGCATCAAACGTAAAAGAAATTAACACCACTCTTTCACCAACTCTCCTCAAGTTCTAATGTCTAAATTTGCATAAACAACCACTGATTGTTAACTTTTAGCCATCACAATTATAATGTAGATAAAGACATGAATTATGAACCCTAAACCTCAATGTTCACACTGAAAACCCATTTGTAGCCATGTCATTGAAGGTCAAAATGCATCAAACCAATTATTGTTTAAATGATAAATTTGTCACAATGGTTTAATATGTTGTGAATAACTAGCATAACTTTAAAGGTTAAGAATTTTTAGTCATTTCAAACATTGCAATGAACAAAATATGTGCCTACATGAAAAATCTTGTGAAATTACACAATAATTGTAAGGTGATTAATTAAATAAATAGGGATTACATATTTGTTTCTTTATTTTGTTCACATAATGAAATTTTAATAAACATTAGAGTTTTGGCTACTTTAGGATTTCCTGCATCCAAAATTTGAAAATAATATTTTAAATTATCATTTGGGGAAATGAATTATCTCATCTTGTGTAATTATTACATGTTAAATTTAGATTTTTATACACATGCAAAGAAAAAATCCTCCAAATTTTAGCAAAAACTTTTAACACATGGTTCGGGAAACAGTCCATGAAGCCTAACTATCCCACTATTAAAGAAGGTACTTTTGTAACCAAAAAGAGAGGAGTGGAAACTTTCATCAGTCTGTGGTGTAACAAAAAAGCGGGTCACACAACATTACTCATTGTCATGTGAGATTGAATAAAATCAATGCAAACAATAACTACTAAAATAATCATAAGTAATGCCACATCACATGTGCATAATCTTGGCTTAACTACTTCAACAATTAAAAGCACTATCATGCGATCATATCGCTCCAAGTATCTTCTCTTGAGTTATTTATGCCTTTTTATTTGATTCCATAAGAAAACACCAAACCTTCGTCATATTGCACACTTTGAACCAAATTCCCAACTCCATAGGCAATCATATCACTCGTACAAACTCCAACCTAAAAAACACAAAAGCTTTGGACACAACAACAATGAAATGCATCTCACCCACCCATCACACACTCAATTCCATGGTCATGGAAGCCTTTACATGGCACAATTCAACATATTTTGACTACCTTCAATTCATACATCTAGAGATTCATAAAGTTGAACATATTTTAGAGCTTTCATCAATGCAAGTCTTGCTCCCAAAAAAAATTCAATTCTAGCCATCATTCCATAATAATCCAACTAATACAAGCAAACAAAATTGGCACATGCAATCTCTTGACCCCTATGGCTCTTCATCATGTCCCAATGCCTTTAAAGAACACCTAACCTTACTATTAGTAAGCAATTCTAAATCCTTTACACTATGGAAAGAAAGACAGAAAATCCACAACCACCAACCAGTTATTTCCAACCTCCACATTCTTCTACATCAATAACCAAAACAACTACTACTGACCTATAGCTTAAGCCTCCTTTGCACATCAAAGAAGTCCTTTTCCACATGTCTTCATAATGTGCAAAGAAACATCCCACCACACTTGAGTTCCTTAGAATCACAAAAAAACTAATCTTCAAATCCACACAACCACAAACACTTTACCTTATCCTAAGCATTATGCCCACCAAAACTAAAATTTATCACATACAACCACCCCATTTTATTTTTCAATGATGGAAAAAAAGGTGGTAAACTTTATTAGTGCAACTGATATAAACAATCCACATAGATGAATATAACACCCAAGCCTTAAATCCACGTCACAACAAAACCTCTCCTTTGATGGTAATTATCTCACCAAGTTAGTCATCATAGTTTAGCCCTTCTGCTATGGTTCAACATGCTTCCTAGATACAATCAATATAATACACTCATTAAATCACATTTTTTAGTGAGCATATTTCACAAATTCTATCCTTCAAATTGATATGATCACCTAGCATTAATTTCAATTAGTTGTGTTTAGCCAAAAATAAAAACCGATATGGGAAGACAAGCCATGTACTCAAGCATAAACAAAAGTGAAAACTTTATGTATTCCTTCAACCCATACAAAAATCAAGTGTTAGTAGTTGCCACATTAACAACTCGAGCTTCAATATGCCTTTAGGCATCTACCTCATTAATTCCTCTAACCTTATTTGCACATACCTCATTGCTATTCATTTCCACACAAATTCAGTGGTTCGTCTTCCTTCACATACCTTCTAGCAGAAGCTTTTTCACTACCAACATCAATGCAAGCCATAAAGAAAACATGTTCCACTCCTTCCAATGGCACTAATCTTCTAATTTAATTCAAACCCCATAAGCCCCAAAGCCATTTTCCCAACACTCCTAGAATAAAAAGTTGGTGCCCATACAAGCAAGGAAGATAACTTAGCTTGTAGAGTAGAAAACCTTCGAGTCTCTGCATGGTCTTTCCCAAATCTACAAATCTTTGTAGGGTCTTTCCCATATCTACTCATCCCCATTTTAAACATGCACACACATCCACCTTATCAATGTCCTTTCTTATCAATGTACCCCAAAAGACAATATGGACCTTCACATTCAAATTCCAACCTTTCTTCACCAACTTGCCAAGTGATTACTTCCTCTTGTGGGAAGCACAAGCCTTTCTCTTTTATTTTTTCACACTTTGCCTACAAGTTCTTTAGAAATTTTTAGTGTAAATTAACGACAAGCTTCATTTTAATAATCATTCGCATAACAAATTACTTTTTAATCCATCTTTCTTCCTATGGTTCATACAATGTGCTAATCCATAATTTGCTTTTGGTCTAGGATGTTTGTTTATCAAAACCATGTATAATGAATATTTCATATTCCCCTTAATCCCATTATAACCAAGAGGGAAGGTGCTAGTAAATAGCCATGTTAGCAATGGTGTTAAACAACATCATGAATAATCCACACACAACAATGTTGCATCTTTTTATTCAAGAGGTTTCTAGAACATGGTTTCCAATAATTCATCTCACACCAACACAAAACAAAGTTGCCACATCCTACAAATAGACAAACATCTTGACAACATTGACAAAAAAAAATGAATCAAACTCTCCCTTATTCACATTTCTCTTCTATTGCCAAGTATTATTCCATAATCAACCAAACCCAAACCTAGGAAATTAAAACCTTGTTCTTTCATCCCTTAATGACAAGAGTTCCAAAAAACCCAACACACAATAATTCATTTTAATTTACAATTCATCCCAAAACATAAACCTTGGCATTAGATGTTGAAATGTGAGACCTATCAAATAATGAGTTATAGACATTATCATACATTCCCTTCTCTTGTCATGGCTCAAGAATACATCAAAAGAATCAACAACAACTACATTATACTCTACAATCTTTAGTTTATTGTTTCCTATGCAACAAAAGGAGAAAAATGGATATAATGCCTTCCTAGAACAAGATGAAAACTAAACACACAAGCTAAAGGTATGCATTTAGCTTCATTGAAATCCTCTCCAAAACCTCCCCACTTAAATCCTCCATTGACACTCCTTACCTTCATATTTAATCACTCCTCCTCCATTCAACACTTATTAGTTAGCATACAAAATTCAACAACAAACCTAGAATAGAGGGTTCATCAAAGTAGTGACTTCCTTCATGCCAATTGCCATTGCTATCAACTTCGTGAACAAACAACCAAAAAGCTCACTCTCACATCCCAATGTAGAAAGTCACAAGAAAGTAAAACCCTTGAGATGTCATGCCTTTCACAAGACATGCCTTTAGGTCACATATGTAACCACTCCCATTTTAATTTAACTACACCTTTGTAGTTACCATGACATTCCAAAATAAAAAAGTTGCAAATATTTTCGCGGTTGTTCCTACCAAGCCTAATCATGTCCTTTAATTATGTAGATGTGAGTGCACATGGCTTCATCGGGCTCAACATTGTACTTCCCACCAACATAACCAATAAACAAATCTGGCCTTTCTTAGCTTGCCTCAAGAAACTTCTTTTTGCTACGTTTCTTCATAGAACACAAGTGTTTTCTTAGAACATAAATCTTTGTTTGTTTTTGTTGCACCTTTTTTACATTCCTGATAATTCTTTTATGCATTTTAGTAATCAACTCCATTTTAGCAATTGCCTATTCTACCATATTTTTCACTATAATATCCTCATCAATTTCTTGCATCAACATGCTCAAGTGATTGTCCACCATAAAACTTGGGGATATAACCATTTAAAATCATGAAAGGTGAAAACTTGGTATTGGCCTACATTCCGCAAGTGTATCCAAACAACACTTGTTGTAGCTATGAGTCCCAAATCTCCACATATTACAGACATTTAGATAACACAATGGTACCATGTTTGATGGTCTTTATCATCTATTCCACCATGCCATTACAATGTGGGCATCACAATGTTATGAACTAGTGTTATATTTTGTAGACCTTTGCACATATTGTCAAAGTCACCAAGCCATTCCCCCCCATTGTAAGTCAACAAAACTTTTGATACATGATATTGTTTGATTATTTCTTCCTCTAAAAACTTTGGAATTGCACAACTATAACGTGATCAGGCATTGCCTTGACCTCACACCATTTCATGTAATGATAAATGGCAACCAATATGTATTTACTGCTAGACTTAGTCTTAAGAAGTGGACCCAAAGCAACCAATAGAACAAATCATAAATTGGTATGCTCTTGAGCTCTTCAACATTAAATCTAATGTTACATGTCACTTTCATTAGTTCATATTGAAGACATGCCTTCACTATCTTGTTCACCTCTTCAATGCATTTATGTTAATAATGCCTTTTGTAGATTTCATTTGAAGTATGTTACTCATTAAATTAATGTCCTAGTTCAACATGCATGTCTTCTATGATTTTTTTCTTTTCATTTGGTTTTGGCACTATGAATCCCTTGAAAATCAATACCATCACCATGCAAATAATAATTCAATATTCATTTTTTAACCTTGTTTACACATTCATAAATGAATTTTCTTCCAATATTCAAAACAATGAAACAATTGACAACATGGTTTTAGGTATGCATTACATTCATTGTCCCAATTTTCATTTTTCTCCTCCTCTATAAATTTTCCTAGGTGATGCCTTAAATCTATTAACTCTTGAGTATCCATAATTAATTCCAAATGCAAATTAACATCATTAAGATGCAACTTTTTGCTTGAGGCAATTGGTAACTATTAACGGGTTATATTATTCCCATTAAGGTCATTCAACTTTTGATTTTTCTAGCAACAAGTTCTTAAAACATCAATAAGTACATGCAAACTTTAACAAAACTAAAACTAACTACAAGTCTTAAACTAACATGTACACAAATTACTCAAGGTTTGAAGAAAGTTGGTTGAAAAGAAAATGATTCATGTTCCAAAGTGAAAAGAATGAAACACAAAATCAAAATGAAATCAAAAGTTTTCTTCGAACAAGTTTCTCCTCCTAGTCTTACACTAGTTAATTCAAAAATGAAATAGTCGTATCTAGCCATTAAAATAGCCATTAACTAGTACTTAAACTAACAATTCAAAATTTCAAAAAATAACACCCTATTTTACTACTTGGTTAATTACCTATTCTACCACATGTTCTACACACTATTGGTTGACTAACCTATTAACCTAGTATAATATTACCTATTAGGTTTAGTAACTAATTAAGTTAATGCCACACGTTGGGTTAAATAACAAGTTAAAGATCACATGTTAAGTTTGATAACTCACTTAAATCTATAACTTATTAAGTCACCTATTATTAAATATGGGTAACATTATCCCCCTTGAAAACTACATTTCGTCCTCAAAATGCTAGCTCAAAGTCAAAGGTTAATTTGGTCTTCTATAACCGGTTGGTCGATGGTCCTTCAATAGGTTTAACATTTGCTTCCTCCATAAGTTCAACTTGATTCAAAATTTAAAAACATGTCAACATTGTAGTCTTTTGTCAATAAGGTGTTTCTTAAAGGTCACTATGGGTGTTGCGAACACCTCCGAGGCATGCGGTTTTGATATGCGTGCAACTCTAATTTGTCATGACCCTAACTTTGGGTTTGTGACCAAGGTAAGGGCATGGAAAGGTGTGGGCCAAGAGTGCAACCTGAAAGTCACATTTAAATGCCCATGAATGCAAAAGAGTGTGAGAGAATGAACCCACACACTCCTAAGTGGATTCCCACTTTGGGAGTTGGAATCCTTATGGATTCCCGAATCTTTGGAAAACAATTTGAATGACGCGCCCCAAAGTTCCTTTTTAAACCCAAAAAGGGTCCAACTATGTTAAAGAGTGGAAGTAGTTGGAACTTGGTGCCGCTCCCAACTTCCAACACTAAAGGGGGGGAGAGGGGCGTGTTGAAAGCTCCGGGATTAGACTAGGAAAAGGGACAACTTATTTAGTTACTCGGTCATGCATCAAAACCAACCAACAAGTTGGTTAGTTCACATTCGGAATGACGCACTCCCAAGCCCCGGGGTGAACCCACTTGAGGGTTCACCTATGTAGAGTTGCGGAATTTGGGACTCGAAACGGCGCTCCTGACTTCCAACACTATAAAGGGGTAGAGGGGCATGCTAGAAGTCTCAGGATAAGACTAGGAAGAGGGACTAGTAGATCAAGCTTGAATCTGCATCAAAACAAACCACAAAGTGGTTAGTTCACATTCCGGGACACCCTTGGGTGTTGGGACAAGCCACGAGCACTTTGGAACACAAGACTCACCACGGCCCGGACTTGGGGGAAGCCACCACCTTCCCCCATATAGTATTCTCTGAACGCTCCGCGGGGACTACATTCAAATGGCTCTTTTTCCCGAGACTCCCAAGTTGGAGTCCTGAAATTGTCCCGGTTAGAGTCCCGGGACTTTGAACGCTCATAATTCCCAACTGTAGAGTCTGATCATGACGAGGTCTAGACCAAAGTTATAACCCTCGTCGAGATCTTTCCAACGCCATGTGGCACTCTCCATTCGGAGGTCGGAAAGAGGTCGATTCCCGACTTTTAATGGTCGGGAGTCAAATTGCCAATTTGACTCCCGGCCCTTCTTTTGCCCATAACTTGGGCAATAGATGTCCAAATGGCCAATGCGAGGCCATTTTCGATAGCTACGGTTCAAGACCTTTCCAATGACACCAAGAACACCTCAATGTGAGGTGTTTTGGGCCATGCTGTCGAGCTCCAAACATTTGGGAGTCCCGGAGGACTCCAAATCTCCAACTTTGGAAGTGTTGGGCTTCACCCCCACACTTTGGCCAAAGTGGGGTTGCGACATGGAATCACTCTTGGTGTTGGGACAAGCCACGGGCAACATAGACTCACTTGACTCACCACGGCCCGGACTCGGGGGAAGCCACCACCTTCCCACATATAGTATTATTTGCGTTACTCCACGGCACCCACATTCGAATGGCTTTTAGTCTCGGGACTCCCAAGGAATAGTCCCAAAATTGTCTTGGTGTGGACTCCCGGGACTTTGGGAGCTCATAACTCCCAGCTCAAACCTCTGATTGGGATGAGGTCTAAAGCAAACTTGTAGCTCTCCTCAAAAGCTTTCCAACATTATTGCACTCTACCCGCACACACCGGAGTTGGGTCGATTCTGGACTTTTAGTGGTCGGGAGTCAAATTGCCATTTCAACTCCCGACCCTTCTTTTGACCGTAACTTATGCTGTAGATGTCTGAATGGCTCATGCAAGGCCATTTTCGACATTTAAACTTCAAGACCTTTCCAATGGTATAAAGAAAATTTCAAGGCGAGGTGTTTTGACCCCTGCAATTAATCTCTGAAGTTCTGGGAGTCTCGGAGGACTCCAAGTTCCCACTTTTGGGAATGCGAGTCTCATCCTCACACTTGCCTCAAAATGGGGTTGCGACATTGAAGGTTCAAAATTCTTTGGGTTGAATTTTTTTTTATAACATAGGTAATTTCTTAAGACTTAGATGTCTAAAATGGGCTTGCATGATCCATTTAAATATTTACAACATAAATTATGGTCGAAAGAAGGGCTAAAAGTCAAAGTGTCAATTTGACTCTTGACCAGTAAAAGTCATGAATCACTTTGAATTAATTGTGTGTAGGTGACGTGTCACATACTGTTCGAATTCTTGACTTGGGCTACAACTTTGCTTTAGACCTCACCTTAATCAGAGGTCCGCACAAAAAGTTATGGGCCTCTAAAGTTGGGAAAATCCAAATTTCAAGAATTTCAAGACTCTTGACTTTGATTCCCCCAAGTTTGGGCCGTGATGAGTCTTGTGAGTCCGTGTATGCTCGTGGCTTGTTTGTGCACCAAAAGTGTTCCAACTATGTAATAACCAACTTGTTATTTGGTTTGTACACGTCCATATAAATAATTGACCCACTTACCATTCATTCTAGTCCCCATCCCAAAACTCCAACACACCCTTCTTACCCCCGAAATGTTACGAGTTAAGGAACATACCCTAACTCCTTTTTCCATTGTTTTCACTTTTGGATTTGCATTTGAGTCTTTTAAGGAGTTTGGGAGTGTATCATAGTTGGTAACCCTATTCATCAAAGTGAGCCAATTTCGTGTTTTCTTGAATATGCTCCTCTGTGAATTCTTCAACAGTTTGCCACCATTCCTTCCATATATGGTTTTTATCTTCCAAGTTTTGACTATGGATTGTGAATTATGTATTATCTAATAACAATTCCTTCAACTCCTTCAACCTATTGTTCATCTTAATAAGTAGAATGGGGTTGGGTTTATTCAACTCTACCTTGGTTGTCTCATATTAACCTTTCCAATCTTGGATTTGGGTAGTTAGAGTTTGTTTTTCCCTTTCAAACTTTATGTGGGTAGCTACATGTTGTTTTTTCAACTTTTGACAAATTTGCTTGAAACTAATTATGATGTTGCATATTGGACTCTTCCATTTTGGTGTAATCTCACATCATTCACTATTTCTATTCTAATGTTTTGTCAATCCTTATTCTACTTCTCCATGGTTTTTTTTTTTGTCTAACTGCATGAAGTTCTTCCAATACTTAACTATTTTCACTATTCTTATAATGTAACTCTACTTTGAGCTTTTGTTTTTTCTCTAAAGCTCCTTGTAGATTTTAAACAGATTTATCCTTCTTTATAATCTGCTTATTCTTGATCTCCAAATCAGAAAGTTTAAGCAAAATATTTGTCATCTATACACTATATTCCACTACATGTTGAAACAAAGTAGCAGCTCTTTTGTGCTCATCCAATTTTGCTTCTAGCCCTTGCACAAACTTTAGTATATTAAACCTACGAATTTGGCCCATAGAACTTGTACCCAATGAGCCTAAACTTCTATGTGTAATCCAAACTTCTCCAAATACATTCATGCCTATTATAAAACTTGGAGACAACATACCTTCATTATTATGTGGTGATGAAATAGATTGTTGGACTTTTGGTGGATCTTGATCTAAATCTTGTATTTGCTCCTTTGCTGACTATTGTCCTTGAGATTGTGGCTCCTTCTTAGGCCATCTTTGATGTTCCTTTTCATCAAATCTTTGTTGTTGCTTAAGAAAAATTGGTAATGTTGAATTAATTTCAAGAGATATGGATTTTTCCTTTTGTCTATGATTTTGTTGTCGTTGTTTCCTCAACAATTTTGCTATTTGTTAAGGATCAATATTGCTTCTCGTTACAATATCCTTCTATCTTTTATGCATTTTTTGTAAAGTCTTTCTCTCCTCTTCATCATTAGATTAAAACATCATAACTGCTCTTTTGGTTGTCCTAGTCTTTGGTTGCTTCTCCTTTTTAGGATGGATGTGTGTAAGGTTTAGAAGCCTTTATTTTTAATGAACCTCTCCCTCAAATTGTCTCTTCTTCTTTTGTCCTTTTGAAGCTATTTTGCTTGTTTCTTCCTTTCATGTGATTTTGCCCCATCTAATGGAAACCACTTTTGAAATAGAACTTCAAGGATTATGGAAAAATGCCATACATCCTTTTTGGGTTTTCTTTTGGCTATTCCCTTAATCATTTTTTTTAACACTTTTCCCATCTGATTAATTCTTTGACCAATTGAGAATACATGATTGCAACCCAATTAATAGACTCTCCATTTGCTTTGGATATCATCATAATAAACTTATTGTTAAAATATTGCACCTTATCTTGATGAGTACGCACTTTCTTCCCACATAGATTTGGGCCATTACTTGTTAACTTGTTCTTTTCATGCATTTCTTGTTGGGAATATATGAATTCTTTCTAGAATGTGCTCCTAAATATGCTCCTTTTGATGTAATGGTGATTGTTGTTATTATTGCAAATCATCTTTCTGATGGTCTTCCTTAGAATTTGAAATAGAAATGGGATTAACTTACTCACTAGGACCTACCTATATTATGGGCTTTCTAAAACTATATTTCTTCAATGTTTCCTTGCAATCTTTCTTATTTTTTCTAATGGCTTCAAAAGCTCTTTCAAATTTGGCTATCGAAAAAGATTTCTAAAAAGAAGAAAAAGAATAAACTAGAGAAGAAAAAGGCGGACCTCTTTCTAGAAACCTTGACTATAAAGGCAAAATGTTGGCAAATTTTTGCTGCTATTTTAATTTCTTTTGATCCTCTTTCAACTTTTGCAACTCCTTTTTAAATT
>Ga0209208_10002833_pt1 | contig 24917 bp, 26 predicted proteins | sample S1TSphfallax_3_FD_187694 | JGI IMG/M metagenome (GOLD analysis project Ga0209208, IMG submission 187694) | Host-associated microbial communities from peat moss isolated from Minnesota, USA - S1T2_Fd - Sphagnum fallax MG (SPAdes) (version 2) | ecosystem: Host-associated > Plants > Peat moss >...
TTCCTTGGACATAGGATAACTCAAGAGGGCTTGATGATGGATGAGCACAAGGTTAAGGCAATTTTGGATTGGGAGCCGCCCAAGTCGATTCCCGCCTTGAGATCCTTTTTGGGATTAGCCTCATACTATCGCAAGTTCATAAAGAATTTTGCGAAAATAGCGGGCCCTTTGACAAACCTCTTGAAGAAGTCCGCCGTCACTTATGATTGGGATGAAGCATGCGACGAAACCTTTGAAACACAATAAGGGAAATGGGGACTTGGGAGTCCTCTGAGACTCCCAAAACTTCAGGGGTCAAAACACCTCGCTTTGAAGCATTCCTTATATCATTGGAAAGTTATCGAAGTGTAAATGTCAAAAATGGCCTCACATGAACCATTTGGACATCTGCAGCACAAGTTATGGCAAAAAGAAAGGCTGGGAGTCAAACTGGCAATTTGATTCCCGACCACTAAAAGTCAAGAATCGACTAAACCTCGATGTGTGCAGGTGGAATGTGACACACCGTTGGAAAGCTCTCAAGGAGAGCTATAAGTTTGCTTCAAACCCTATCCCAATCGAAGGTCTGAGCAAAGAGTTATGAACTCACATAGTTCCAGGAGTACAAACCGGGACAATGTCGGGACTCCTCCTTGGGAGTCCCAGGACAAAAAACCATTTGGATGTAGGTGTCGTGGAGAGACGCAGAGAATACTATATGGGGAAGGTGGTGGCTCCCCCCAAGTCTAGGCCATGGTAAGTCTTGTGGGTCCAGGGTCGTTTGTGGCTTGTCCTAACACTAAAGGTGTTCCAGAATGTGAATTAACCAACTTGTTGGTTGGTTTAATGCAAGTTCGAGTAAGTAAGTAAAGCTTGTCCTTCTTCCTAGTCCCATCCTGGAGCTTCAACACGCCCCTCTACCCCTTTTAGTGCTGAGAGTTGGGAGCGTGCCCCGAGTTCCAAACAATTTCGATGTTTGATTGACTTGGACCCAACTTGGGTCCAACAAGGAACTTGGGAGCACATCAGGTAAGATAACAATGTTGAAAACTCTGCTCGTAATCCTCGACAACTGTGTCGGTCAGAACAAGTCGCAATTTGTCATGTAGTTTTTCGCTCTACTCTCCATCTTGTTATACTTGAAGGTCGTGTTGATGTACTTGATCCCAAGACATTCCCATAATACCACTAATTGGATCATTGCATGGTGCCACAATGCGATGAAAGGCAGAACTTCTACTTTCCAATGGTGATCATTGAGGCCGTCAACGAGGTCAAGGGGGTTAACGCGAGCTTCATTGATCATTGTGATGCGTAGCACCCGTGCTATGTCTGTTGGGGTCCCATCCTCAATAAGCACTTCAAGTTGTTGCTTGCTTGGTATACATTCAACTACTTTTTTGAATTCGATGATGGCCATGTCAGTATGCGATCCTTATGTTCAACGTTGGACAGTGAGGCCGTCAGCATACCACTAGTAAATGCCACGAATATTAGTTTGATCCGTCAATCACTTCTATTTGATCTGTTCAATGTCGGCGCTATCATAATCGAACTGGCAACATTCCTACCCATCTGTTTGTTGATTGCACTCATGCTATCATTCATTGAAAAGAAGCTAATATCCTTGGGCAAGAAGTACTTCTCGATTCCCCTCAAGCACTTGTTGTACTACCCCGAGATTCCTGGTGTTTTCCGCACGCAAATTGACAACGAGCATGAGTAGGCGCCCCAGCAACACGCAAGAAGAAGCAGCAACTTGCAACGATAGATCCGATGGTGGAATCAACGCTAAACTCACCAACTCCATTAGCATCAGTCAAGGCGAGGCCGGGACACCCCAAAAAGAAGGTGGTTGTTGCACCAGGACCGCTTCAAAAATCAATATTACAATTCGCACTAGCTCCATCAGCATTGGTCAAGGCGAGTCCATGATGCCCCAAAAAGAAGGTGGTTGCCGCGTCAAGACCGCTTCAGAAATCAATATCAATACTACAGTTCTTCCCCAAGTAATCATCACAACCTTGAGGCCAGACTAGTCAATACAACCACATTAAGTCGCCATATCAATTGGAAAACGTCTTTATGGTTCTGGATAGATCTTGACGAAAGGAGTTGATTGTTGCCTTCGTTTTCTAAATCTGACCAATATTGATGACTCTACGACATTTATAGGAGGCTGGGGTCCGTATGGGACCCCGGGGTACCGCCATAAGGTTCATTTAGCCATTTAATCAAAGTAGGTTATGAAATCAACCTATTAGTGAGGTAAAGAGATATTCAGTATGAAAATGCAGAAAGGTAAAAACATATGTTATATGACTTGTGAGATAACTTTTAATGGTGTGCTACCACATAAAGAAGACCCCTTTTGACAATTGATATGAGTACCTAGCAAGGTTGAAACCAATGTTGAGTAGGTACTAGGTTAGAACCCTAGTATGTAGGTCAGTATTGGTTAGGCAGTATTGAAATTTTGATTAAATTAATTTGACTTAAGGCAATATTGGCTTTCTACTAATACCTGATGATGTAGTATCAGACTCATACCAACACCTACATAGAAGGGACGTCAGGGAAGATTTGTTTCATACCAAGGTTGTAGCAATTTCAATACCAATGTTATTTTAAGGAATTTGTTATATATGTAGTCTAAGTGGCTATAAACTAGATATGAAGTATAAATTTTTCATCATCCTATCAAGTTACATTTTATTAAAAATATTTTTATCATAAATGTTTGTGCTTCATGCAATTAACTTTTTAAAATTATGTGATACTTTAATAATTCATTACATGTGATGTTCACCTCCTAATAGGAGTAGGTCAGAGCTTGGGGGTGAATTCTAACAATCTTAGCAGCAACTTGTGTAATCTAACAAGGCTTAGTGGAAAGCTTGTTGTAAATGTATGGTTTAATCATCTCTATTCTCCCATTGATTGGAGGTAATTTCCAACACTTTTCAACCACTGACTCTCAAGTATATTGAAAAACATTGCACAATAAGTGATAAATAGATACTAATCTATCTATGAAGGAAGGAAGTTTGTTTTGTTTTGTAGTTATGAGATCCACCAAACCAGGACGCTTCGGATTGTGTTCTTGATGTCTTTGGAAAGCTCTCAACAAGGAGGGATGTAGGGGCTTGGTTCCATGACGTTTGGAATTGCGGTGCAATTTTTTTGAATATTGAATGATTTCTTCACTGAAAATTAAATTAAATTGTAACTGGAAATTTCAGAGGAATTGGAATGTGGCTTTGGTGTTGTTGGAAAGATCTTGATGGGCGGATTTAATGGAATTTATTTGGTAAGATTTGGATTCAGAATGTGGGAGATATTGATTTTTTAAATGATTTCTGCCGCTGAAAATTCAAATAAATTCCAAAAAAGCAGGTTTTGGAAGGAAAAATCAGTTGAGGACGTCGAAACTTGGGCCAACGGCAGATGCCACACTAGTAACTACTAATATGAGCCTCTCCAAATCAACTCGGGATCACAATGGGGTTTTTATGATGACTTGATTGGGACGTAAATTATAGTGCAAAATATTGCACTTTCTGTCTAAGTGCCGAGTCTACACTTGGTAAGGAAGAAGGGGCAGCTACAGTAGCAACGTACCTCCGGACTCGGGACCTGGTTTCTACAGGAAACGTGGTTGCTTGGTGGTCGGGGTGGAAGGTTGTTCTCGCTCCATCCTAATCGCGATAGAAGCGAAGAATTGGCGTTACACTACCGTATTGATCCATAAGTTCTGGAGTCGCAGGCCGTCGCTGAGTGGTCTCATACTTGTGCCATCTCCTCCTCCTCTTCCTTGCTCCTAGTCTGGCTGTCGCTGTAAAATCGTGCGTCTTCAAAGGCGTGCCGTCTGAATATTTGGGTTCGCTATGGCTCAGGTTGGCACTTTTTCCTTCACCTCATCGCAGCTCAATGAATTCCTTGACTTACTCGCCCGATTATGGATGCCCTAACGGAGAGAGTCGGCAGTAGGGCAAGGTTCTGTACGACGTAAAAATAATTGGGTAGCAAAGGCTAGGGTTCAGTGGTGTGGCTGTGCTTTCTTTTTGGGAGGTGTAGGTGGGAGACGAGGAGAGACAGGCGAATATAGAGAAAAGCAAGAAGATGCAGCTCAACGCGCAGTCACCAAGTGTGCTTCTGCAAGGGCATCTGCTCAAGCGTTCTGAAACAGTGAGATGTCCCCTATTGGCAGATGCAATTTTAACTGAAACCCTCCACAAAAGGATATTTTTTTGCAAGAGCTTGGAACATGGATATGACAAGTTCTTCAACCTCGACTGTCTGACTGACTGACTGTTTAAGAGCAATGTCATATGATCAGAGGGTGCTGTCCACTGAAGTTAGGACGGCTGAAGTAATGATTGGATTGCTGCTGCAAGCAGCATGACATGACTCAATTTTACAGTGCGGATGTGAGTAATCAGCTGGGAATCTCTGAATTAGAAAAGTACAGCATAATCAGAATGTTATCTAATTGTTTCTGGGTTGTAGGGTCTGTAGCAAGAGGGAGGGGTAAGTGTATGAGATACAGATCCATTTGCTGCTGATCATTTTTCTTCATGTGTAGCTACGGAAATGGAATCAACGATGGTTCACTTTGGATCCCTCAACTGGCAAGATGGAGTACAGGTAAGAAGTATGAAGTATACTCTGGAAGGTGAAAGGTAGATGCCCTTGCAGCAACAAAGTGTATTCCAATAAAATTGCTGTGTCAGTTGGGCACCTAGTTTTATCACTTAGTGTATTTACTTGATTGGTGGAGGGGGAGGTTTGTGTTTCTCAGACTTTATGCTTTGGGCACATTATTATCATCACCATGTCTTGCTGTCAATGTTTGCAGATTACAAAGGGGTGATGCAAGGGTCAGAGGATTGATAGTATTTGATGGAGACAGCACTATCACTGTGTCTCCTGTGAATATCCAGTACTGACCTGCTACCATACACTGTCTGTCATGCCATCTGCTCTGTGTATCCCAACTAGGGAGATGTTGCTCAGTTTATTAAGTAGGACTCTGAGGAGCAGGCTGTTAGCCAATCTGCAGAAGTGTGTGCAATGTGCAGTTGGCTATTGTAATGTTGTGATGTGCATTTGTGAATGTGCAGTGGGGACCCAAAGTATGATGGATGCTGCTTTTGTATCTCTCAAAGCAAAGTTCGATAGTCAGGTGTTTTTTCTGTATGCTAAATGTCAATCATGTGTTGTTATGGCTCATCAAATAAAAAAGCTTAACCTAGAAAGGAATTGTTCATATTGATTAGCTAACTATTTGGAGATATAATATGGAAGTGATGAGGTTAACAGAATTGTCTGATTCTTCTGTACATAATTCATAAGTTGTCTCTACTTTTGGCAATGTCTTGCAGTGGATGATGTGATCTGTGCTATCAGACTTCCTCTCTGCTGTATGTTTGGTATGTATGTCTATTGTAATGCTCCTGAGATTTGAGTGTTTGTGACTTCGCACACCAGAAGTGGTCAATGTATACTTACATTTTGCAAACACTCAGATATTGGCACCCCACAGAAGAAAGAGTTCTATCTCTGTGCTAATACACCAGTTGCAGCAAGAGCTTGGGTGGCGACTCTAAGGTGAGCCAATCGCTCTTTCTTGCTCCTTAGGGAGGAGGTAGAGACAAGTAACAATTGTGAGCTTCTTGACTGCAACAGATGTGCTCACATAATCTCTAGGTACTTCACATGAGTTCACATGACTTTTGGTCAGGTACTGTTCTTCCAAGAATCAGTACTCAATTTAAAGGTATCATCAGCAACTTCTAATCTGGATGCATGGTCTTACTGACTGTTGCAGGGCAGCAGCTTTGGTCTTGAAAGCCCAAGAAGAAGCTTTCAGTTCATTGAGTGGCATTGGGCATGCCAAGCTCGGGACCATCGCTGCCCTGGTTGCTGCTGCAAACACCACAGCTCAAGAAGCTGCAAATGATTTACAGATGTCACTGAAGTTCCCTGCTGCATCTCCATCCAGCCCCCAAGCTGCTGGTAGCATGGACAATGTGGGCATCTTGAAGGTTTGGTTAACTCCACTACTTAATAGCTTTCAAATGTACTTCTGATGGTCTGGGTCTGTGCTGGTAGTACAGACAATCTGCACTTTAATGAAGCTTTTGATGTTAAGCATGCAGCATCTGGTGGCATGCTCATCAGGAAACTTTAAGAGTCAAAGATGCAGTGCTTAATCAACTGACAAGAGACTTGAAGGCAAGGGATCACATCATCAAAGAGTTGTCAGATCGCCTCTCAAAAACTGCTGATGCTGCTGAGTCAGTTGTATCAGCAGTACATACCATAGACAAGGAAAGCCAGATTGCCCTTTCAGAGGTGGATCACTTGCACAGTGAACTGCGACGTGCTGCCCAGGAGGTATGCCTCCTTGTCCGTTTGTGCCATTTACCGGAGGTCTGTTGATACTATGATGATGCCTTCTCATGTGTGTTAGTGTTAGTTGTTCTGCGAGCTGGCAATTATCAAGCAAAACAACTCATCTATCTTTAGTGTAGAGCAAAAATCTACATTAAACATAGCTCGATTGCGGGCTCAAGTGACATGGTGTCTGATGATTTCCACTACAGAGGCATCTAACTGCTCTTCAAACAGATGTGTGCTGCCGATGAACGAGTAGCTGGTGCTCTGAAGGCGAAAGAGAGTGCACTGCAAGAGGCCAACAAATGGTGCTTGGAGCTTGGTCAAGCTCGAGAGGATGGTCTGAGAGTGGAGGCTGCTGTCCAAGCGGCCAATGAAAATGCAAGACAATTGAAAATGGCCTATGATCGTGACTCTTTCATTGCATTGCAATCCAAGCTTGGAGGTGCAACCTCCTAGATGATGCTGTAGATCACATTAGACCCCATTTCAACAGATGATTGGTATTTACAAACATTTGTCACAGCAGAAACCTCACCAACCAGGCTGCACTTAGAAATTCCACCTACATTCATTTGTTGTGAGAAGATAATAGATTTGTGCTTAAAGTGGGCATCTCATTAGTTGGATTTACAATTTCCTCTTTTCAACTTGAGTAGCTTTTCCTTACTGACTACATTTACATATTTCAATAAATGAATGAGCTATTGGTTGTTTGCAGAGATTCCATTCATGCTCTGCTCAGGGCCATCTTGTCAATGATTGTTCGATAGTGATTGTAACATGTAACATGTAAGCATATAGACTTTGGTCATCCAGCAGCAGTCTCTTGGACTTAATGTGGACAAGGGCAGTGGACAACCTTGGTGGGTGTCTAGACCTCAATAATACCAAACTGTTTCTTTTTCTGTGAGATTTATTTTGCTTAAAATCAGGTGAAAGCAGGGTCCCAAACCACTTCTTGATGGACTCTGAAACTGTAAATCATTGTGCTAGGATATGTTGAGAGTGCTGGAGGCCCCAAACACAGCCCTATGCAGGCCTCTCTATGCGATAGGCTTAGATGCTTGCTTGTACACAGGGACAAGCTAAAATGAAGCTTACTCTCACAAGTTTGTTGCAGCTTGATTGAGGATGCCATTGACTTTTCTGATATCTTCTTGATTGCTAGCATCATTAACTGAGGCCCCACTGCTTCTGGAAAACTGGTAGAAGCTCAGGATGCAGAGATTTTTATTATTTGTTTGGTTGAAATGTTGCACTGACTATTATATACTTATCTGCAGGCACTGTCAGGAGCTGATGAAATCAGGGGAGTCATGGCAGCTAGTCACTGCTATTCATGATGAAGGTGATGGTTTGATACATTGTGTTCGACACCGATAAAATTATGTCTGTGAACTCATTCTTGTCATGTCAGTTTTGGTCTTACTAGGATTTTCACAATGGCTACAACGGTGTTATTGTGGAGTTTTCTCTGCAATCTCAAAGTATTGTCAACAAAGTGGGTTGTCTGCTGTCTCTTGTTATAGTTCTTTTGCATGGACAAGTTTTCACTACTCCAAGGAATGGGCAAAAAGAGAAGCCACTGAGTTTCGCAGGAAACGATGATGACAATGATGTCATTGCATTGTGAAGCATTTTCCAGTCCCAGTGGCCTGTTCAGTCTATGTATCAGGCCTAAATTGTTTTGGGGATCCATGGCTTTATGCACAGTTTGCGGGTTTCAGGCTTTGAAATGTATATGTCAAAAGATTCAATAGTGGATGGATCTTGAATTATTTGAGCTCTGTGATGGCCATGGGGTGAAAAAGTGGGTAAAGAAGCACATCGTGGGTTCGGGTGCTGGGATTCAGAGTGCTATGGTGGGGTATAATTTCATGTAATTAGTTTGAATACCATTTTGTATTTTCTTTTGGGAGTTGAGAGATCAATAGATTGGTGTCAATTAGTTTTGTATTTGAATGGTGAATGCCTAGTTCTTTGTTTGTTTCTGGCAACTTATTAGAGGTTCAACAACTAGGCCCTTACCCTTCACCAGAGGCCATTGTTTTGAGGTGCCTGGGGTTCAAGGGAATGCAGATTCTAATCAAGTACCAAATCAGTTGCTGATAAAGATGAATAGGACAATTCAAGGACAATTGTGTCTATCATCAAAGCTACTGGTAGACTTAACAATGTTCACTTTGTGGCCTTCAATTTGGCCTAGATTGGTTAATTAACTCCAAGTAAAGACTAAGAGCAATATAAGGCCAAGGACAACTATCAATACATGCATTAAATGACAAGGTGATTTAGGATCATATCTCATGGGCATCTAACTATGCTACCATTGTGTTTTGCTACCTGATGATTGAACTTCACCTTGACTGGGGGTTGATTGAGCGTAAAAAAGTTTGCCATCTAAATATAATTTGGAGTCTTTTCAGCCGAGGGCAATTGCCTCCTTTTGAAGATGGACATGTTCTAACTTGTAATGGAGCCAATGTGGCTGTCAACTTTCCCTCAAAATTCCATGGCTAGCTTTACCATCTACATTTATTTCTGGTGACTTATCGAACGTTATGACCCCTATGGTTGGATTCCTTGCATTTGGCAGCATCTAACATGGCAATGATAGAATTGAAGCCACAAATGATTTGACCAAAATATGTCAGGTTCATTAACTACTATAGCGTTTTAAACTATAGATTTAAAAACCACAGTTGTTTCTGCTAAAACTCCAAGTTTATATGCTTTGGGTTCATATGCTTAGGTGGGCTATTACTGGCCAAAATTAAATTCCTCGTTGCCTCGTTTCTAAGCTCCAGTAGGAATGTCACAAGGAAACCGGAGAGTTGCATGAATTTATAATGCGAGAACTACCCAAAAAACCCGAAAATTTAAACAAGCCGGGAGCGGCTGGTGCGGGTCCCTGTGAACACAAATCACCGGGCTATTGGACGGGGACAAAAAAAAAGAGTGGGGACAGTGCAACGGAGCCGCCCGCCGGCCGAAACGGCCGCCATTTCTCTTGTTTTCGTGACTGTGAGATCCGGCCGTCATCCCGGCCCTGCCTCACCACCCGTCCCCGGCGTCCTTCCTTATTGACCGTGGCGAGCCGGAATCTGCGCCAAGTGTATTTTCTTTTTGCGAAGCGCGTTTGTTACTTTGCGAACAACTTACGACACTGTGTGCTTGAACGTCCTCCAACATCAAATCCACCGTCACCAGCCGTTAACGTCCCTCGGACGGTCGTGGAGCTCCGTCATCTTCCTCGTCGCCAGTCCTAGGTACTCTCGTAGCTTCCGAGAAAGCCAAGAAGAGCTTTTTTGCTTGCAAGGGTTCTTCTTCAATGGCGTTCCGGACATCAGGTGTTTCCACAACATCAGTAAGCTTCGTCGCGTCCGGCCTAAAAGCAGCCACGGATTCAACCGCATCGCCTCGTTGCATCTGTGTTTGATTCGATTCAGCATCTGCCCGGCATTGCTTCCTGGGGTTTCGATCTTGGCTTCTCCGGTCACTTTCTTCTGTCGTCCAGGCGATGCGCTTCCCATCGCTGCTGTTTTTCGTTGCTAGCTGTGGCATGGAAGAATGATAACCATGACACGCTTGTAACCGGTTTTCGTGAAGGAAAGGTGGTCAGATCCGTGAAAACAGGGGTTTGCGTTAGGACACACTATGTATTGAGGATACAGAAGCGTCGGCGTCAGTTGATCCTTTCAGTCTTCCCGTCGCTTCCGGATAGCAGCAGTCATGAGCACATCGCGGTTTATTAAATGTGTTACCGTTGGCGATGGGGCTGTCGGGAAGACTTGCATGCTAATATCTTATACCAGCAACACGTTTCCCACGGTAAGTCCCGTCCTTGAAACGTGTTCATTACGTTTCTGTGTTTGGCAGCCTCTTTTTTAGATACCACGACGGCGATGGGAGTGTCCTTTAGTTGTTTCGGTAATGTACCTTGCCTGCTTGTTTTTCAGCTTCAGGTCTGGGAAGTATCTCTTTCCCAGGGTGGGGTCTAGAAAGAACGTTGGTTCTTACGAAGCTTTTTTGGAGTCAGCAGGAAGCCCTCTCTTCATTCATTAGCCACAGGGGACCACCAGCCCTAAGGGTGAAGAAATACCGAGTCACCACTTTGCAAGGCATAGCATCATTGTTTTTATTGTTCCGATAGGTTTCGTGTCCAACACTACAGTGCAATGTACAAGCAATGCTTTTCTCTAACTTGTAGTATTGCAGGTCGACTCTCAAGCTCAGCCCTAATTATTTTCGTTTCGTCTGGTGGATGATCCAGGACTATGTTCCCACTGTCTTTGATAACTTCAGTGCCAATGTTGTGGTTGATGGCAATACTGTGAATCTTGGGCTCTGGGATACAGCAGGTAACAACTCAGGATTCTTTGAAGCACTCTCCTAATTTTTCTACGATCCAGGAAATGATTTTCAGGATCTTCCATCATTGGATTCGGGCAATGTTATCAATCTGTGCAGTGCAGATGCCATTTTCTCTGCTTGATCATTTACCACCTTCACTGTAGATGGATACCTATTAAGAGTCTCAAAGTTGGGGGTTTCCAAGCTCTCTCACTGTGAAGCTTGCAGGTCAAGAGGATTACAACAGGCTTCGACCCTTGAGTTACAGGGGTGCTGATGTGTTTCTTTTGGCATTCTCCCTCATCAGCAAGGCTAGCTATGAGAACATTTCAAAGAAGGTAAACAGTAGTGGAGAGCATGTAACTCATTTGTTGATAATGTATTTGGCAGGTAGAGTTTGCCCTGTATAATGCACTTTGTTTCCCCAAGAATTTCTATATCCTTGCCTTGGAGCTTTTTCAATTGTATTTAATTGTCTTGCTGCAGTGGATTCCAGAGCTTAGACATTATGCACCTTCAGTGCCAATCATTCTTGTGGGAACCAAACTAGGTAATTTTCACTTACATCTGGTCACCTCTGTCTTGAGGTCCTTTTTCTTTTACACAATTCTGTACTTCTAAGCAGTTTGCTGTGCAATGGAGATGAAACCCATTTGCCACCATTGGAGCTCAATGATTCAGTAATTTACATGTTGTGCAGTTATATTGCAATATTAATCTGGACCCTCAGTTTCCTTCCAGCAGATCTTCGAGATGACAAACAGTTTTTCACTGATCATCCAGGCACAGCTCCAATAACCACAACTCAAGTATGTTCTGAGTGTAACAACTCCTGGTTGTCCATGAGATTTTGTGTTTGTGGGGTTTTTCAGGCTGTGGTTAGGGGACCATCAAGCCAGTAGCCCAGGTGGTTTGGACTTGTGGTTTCCATGCAAATTTATGTGGCAAGTGGTTGTGGGTTCAATTCATCACTATGCCATTCTAGGTGTTACCTACTATAGCCCATCCAGCTATAGTAGGGTCACTGTGTCAGCCAATCACCAAAATAACGATCTGGATGTGTGGGGCTGGAGGGTTGGGCATGACATTGCTCCTGTATGGCAACTAGAAAGTGAACACCTCCAAAAGGAGGCAGTAGCCCTATTGGGTGCCCTGTAGGGTCAAGAGTCACTTAGACACTCCTCATTGGCAAACATAGAGCTCCCTCTGTGTAGGAAGATTCTGGCATTATTTGACTTGATTTCCTTGTATGGACTTGAAGCTCAACCCAGTTGGTAACTTGGAGATTGACAGATATGTTCTTATTTGCAGTGAATTGTGCAATGTTACTATTTGATTGTTTGCTTCAATTATATCAGTTTCAGAACCTAAAAGACATCAATTTTCTGGTTTGGGTTATGTTGGTGGGACTTTGCATTGTGCAGGGTGAGGAGCTTAAAAGAGTTATTGGTGCAGCCTCATACATTGAGTGCAGTTCAAAAACACAGCAGGTATGCCTCAGGCCTATATTGCAATGTTTTAAGCTGTCCTGCAGAGTATGTTATGCTACCATGTGCCAGGTGTAGCTGGTTGCTGTTGCACTATCTTATCTCATGAACTTTTTCTTTTCTTATTTAACAAGGTAGAACTCAGTGTGGAAAAGAGTGCCTATCTTATTTTTCCCCAGTGAAGGAGTATCAGCTGTTTTGCAAGGTCATTAATTAAACTTGTGGAGAATTTGCAGAATGTGAAGGCTGTGTTTGATGCTGCCATCAAGGTGGTGCTGCAGCCACCCAAGCAGAAGAAAAAGAAGAAGCAACAGAAGTCCTGTGCTGTTCTGTGACTACTACGGTTATAAATTTGCTGGATTCTGAGGTCCCTGAAGTACATGACACTCCAGTAAGCTCCATTGCTGTTGTTTTAATTACTTATACTACTGCTGTAACTGGGTTATGAACATAGTTTAGTGGTTCTCTGGATGCTTTTCTGTTTGTAGTCATGCAAAGGGGCCCACATTTCAACTTTTGTTAGCAGAAAGCTCATCATGACTGAAATCTGAAGCAGGAAAATTTGTTGCTTTTGAAGCTTTGTTTGCATCAGGCTTATTTGTGAGGATTTTTTTACCCTTCTTATTCCAGCTGCTTTCACTTGTATCAAAGTGGTGGGTGCTGTAATATGATCTTGATTCTGTGGTTTATAGAGGCAGTTGAAGCTTGAACTGTTTTGGGCACTGACCTTTCTTGACCTCTGGATTATCATGCTCACTTCTCAAGGCTTGTAATGTAAGTAAAGACTTAAACTATAGCAGGGGCTTCAATCCAGGTGTTGTATATTTTTATAGTCTATCGATTGTGGAAATTTTTTGTTCTCACTCCAATTTCACCTACTATTAGGTTGAAATGGTAAGTGCCACTGTTAGTGATTCTACCAGGAAAGCAAATAATGTGTCTGCAGGTTGAATAATCATTGTAAATTGGATGTTACTGTGAATGTGATATCATAGATGGAATTGTCAATGGATGGTTCATTCTGTGTTTTTCTGGCCATTCTTGGTACCGGGCTTGCAATAAAGTAAAGGAGGTTCCACTTTGGTTCAGTGAAGAACACCTGTAAAGATGAGAACTCTGTTTATGCCCAAGGAGTGGGCCCTTCCTGAAATAATGGGCCTAAGGATCCTGACAGTGCACCAGGATTTTGACATAGTATAGTGCCTTTCCTGGCTTAGACCCGTGGCATTATGCCAGACAGCCACAGGACAGTACAACTTAGAGCCCACATTACACTTAAAGAACCAGGGCATGGTCTGTTGTCACTTTGTAGGCCGGGCAACCTGCCCCTCACAGAATTGGCAGGCCTGGCAAAAGTGAAACAGACATGCTTCACCACCAAAGCAATTACATAGTCATTCAATTCCATTCCTATGAATAAAACCAATGAATCAAATAATATCAATAAGATTATTTGTTAAGAGGGACTAGTATGTAAAGGATCTCACAACATATTAAGTTCTTATTCTACTGGGATTATGTGTCAACATTTAATTCTTAAACTAGCAGGCTTGATCCAAGTCTTATGGCTCCATGACATGTGATGCTTTGTTGGCATAGAATTTCCATTCAATATCATGGCCTTTCTAAACCCACAAGAATTTCCAGTTCTAATTGCCTGGATGTGTTATTTGGAACAAATTCGTCCTTGGGTGCAACTGAAAAGTTTGTTGGCTTGGAAGTGCTTTTGTGAGTGAAGCAATGGAAGATTGATAACAATAGGCTTACAATGAAAACATTTCTGTGGGTTGCTTTTTCAGAGTCAGATTTTGCCCTACAATTTCAAGAGGAAAACAGTCTAGCCACTCTCTATATAACCTCTGAACACTGTCAGAGATCCAGAATCTGAACCACCCTGGATTCACAAGTTTCTGCTATAGATTATTCATGACAGCTTTAAGAAGAAAACAGTCTAGCCTCTTTCAATTCATCCCCTGAACTTGAAATAACAATGAGAAACCTTAACCAGCCCTGATGTTCTCAATAGTAATTTAAAAAGTTCCTGCTATAGATTACTTTAGCAATGGGTCACACAATCTTGCTACGACGAACAGCAGCAACCTTGCTGTGACAGAGGATATCCCTTCGTGTGCACTGAGTTGAGCTTGGTACTAGTCAACACTGGCTGGCTAGCAATCCTGCACAGTACTCCAAAGGAAACCCCTTGGAAAACCCTAGGACTCATCATATTTAAGATACTACCATGGAACACTCATGTATGACAAATAATTGCTGCAACAAGCCCAAAAGTCCAAAATTTGACCACACCTGTTCTGATCTCAGCATCCATGGTCATGAAATGCCTGCTCCACACTGATTGCATTTTTGGCACTCATCTCCAAGAATGGAATGCCACTTTCTTCAGCAAATGCCTGTGGCACAAAGAATTGAGCATATAAAGATCCTTCAGGCACCCTCAATGCAACCTGACACATGTCATTTAAAGCAACCACTTGATTTCAGAAGTTTTCCTCTCTAAGGGACTCAAGCAACCAACAGTAACTATTATGGCTGCCTTTGTAGTTTGCAAGAAATAGAATGGATGTGATCACTGTCACAGTCCCTGTATCCAGTACTATCTATGAGGCAAGATGAATTTTGTTGCCCACAAGAAGGTTGTCACATTTCACTTGCATGGCAGTCAATCTCATTCAACCAATCCTCCATATTTGTTAACCTCCCTGGATTTTTTACATCATATACAACCTGGAAATTACAATACGAGGTATTTTCAGACATGGTCAAATACTCAGCATGCACTACATTTTCATTTGAAGGATCCACTGATTTGAAATATAAATGATCCTATCCAGAGGAATTTTCAGATCTAATATGCTGCATTGACAAATGAAACTTCAATGGTACAAAGCAACACTTCGGGGTAGCTATAACAAGAGAAAGACCAGTACAATGATGCCATGAGCACAGATACAATAGCTGCTTGTGATTATCCTGAACCATTCCTGCCCTGCTGTATCCCACTACATTTTATGCAGTTGTTAAACAAACACAACTTCTAGTTCAATGCAGAAAAGTCAAATTATCATTTGTGGTTATACACTAGTCTGGCTGGAAGTTGACAAATTGTCTCCACTCTCGAAGAACTCATAATCAGAATGTGAAGCTGAACAGTGAGGGGGAGTGGCTTACAATTTGAAGCTTAATGGTATTCCCATCCAGCTCCACAGTTTCAATTTTCTAACAAGACAGAAATGAAAACCATTTTTGAGACTGATTGTGTTTCTAAGCAATTAAATAGCAAGTCAATATGCCTCTGCCCTTGTTGTACAAACCAGAGTGACAACTAACTGCAATCAAGTTGCACTTCCCTAATTGTAAGAATTTCATTTCATGAAGTCCCATGAACTTGTTTACATTTGTTGCAAGAAAATTATTAATGGTTAACCACACTTACAAAATCAACTCCAGTATTTTTGAACTAGCTCTCTAAGTAAGAATCATGCTGCACAGAACACCAACCATGAAAAACGCACCAGGAACACATAAAAAAAAGTGAACACAAAAAGATTAAGTTGCTCAAAAGGAACATTGTTGCCACCATTAAACAACTTTGCTGACAATAGCATCCAAAAATAGTGTGCATCTCTAATGATGCCAACAAGGAAATGCAAGGAAATAGTAGGTGAATAATATGACACATAGACAGAAAACCATCTGCAATCTGCAGCAGAAGGCAAGACTTTCCAACACCTGAATTCCCTATCAACAAAAGCTTCAAGAGTAGCCTAGTCACAGCAACAAAATTTAGGAGATACTTCATCATATTAGTCACCCCACATAAATTCCTGTATTTAATGAGAACCCAAGGTGCCAAACGCTCAAAATATTTGAGAAATTATGTCACTTTTAAGCATATTTTTTTGAAAATTAAGCACAGTAAACAGTAGATTTAATTTGAGCAGAACTTGGTAGGCAGGTACTGTACTAGCATTTCTAAGTTGAATAATAGTTGCTCACTCATAACCATTGCCAGAAACAACTCCCCAATTGGCAGAACAGATCCACACACCATAAAAGTTGGCACTAAGTCAAAATGCCATAGCATAAGCCCCAAATTTTAGGATACTGCCAATAGAAGAGGATAAAATAATTCTGTACTGAATTGCAGCAAGGTTGGAGAACAAACAAGCAGTCAGATCCAGAGCTTCCATTTTCTCCTTAGTTATCATATGTTAAGAGGGATACATCTATGGATATGTCCTGAGGTGCAACCCTAAGCCAATTAAAACTATCCCAAGTTTCAAACTAATATTACTTCCAGTATTTGCATTTTGGTATTCAGTAGGAGTCGTCTCCTCTGCATTCAGAAACAGTTCAACTGAGGAGTCAGCCCCACAAGAACTATGGCAGGTATATTTGGGCAGCAATCTCCTCTGCATACAAAATCAGTCCCACTGAGAAGTCAGCCTGACAAGAACCATAGCAGGTATATTGGAACTGCCACCTTGGAAAACCAACAACCTGCTATGCATGCAACTTTAGTAGTCATATTCTATTTTACGAAGGTTCAAAACTGGGTAGGACCTCTTGCATTTGTGGTATTGTTCCTACATTCATCCAAAACATTGATACAAATGATGTACAAATTGCTGGACAGGTTGGATATGTGCATTCATCAACTCTTTCACAAATTTTAACTTCGCAAATCTTGTACATCATTCAACACTCCTCCTGAGCTTCGCCCCATCCTGATTCTCTCTACCCGCACAACAAAAGTGCAGAGAGCAAGTATCTTCTACATCGACAAGGGAGCAACCCTTTCAACAGCCCTCTATATCATCCTCACTCTTTCTCGCTAGCTCGATGCTGCCCACTACAACCCCTCAAATTTTGGACAGCCTCTGCAATTTGACTCCTTGGTTAATCAAATGGTGGTAGAGGTCTTTGGGTGTGACGCATGGCAATCATCATCAGACTCGCTGTCAGAAGAGCTCATGCCTGAAGAAATGTTGCCAATACTGCCCACACGAAGGTCTTTGCAGCTGTGATGGTTGCTGGAGTTTTGCATTACTGCTGACACTGTTTTCAACCGCATGCGCTGAACACAGACAAGATACACATCCACACTTCAGATCATTGTACTTAAATGCCTATGGTGAAGAGAACAAGTTTTGTAATCTCTTATAAAGCATAAAAATCAGGGGACCAAGAAACAATGATTACTGCCATCATTTAGTTGCTGTGTAACAAAACACGCCGCTACAATCCTACCCCAAAATAAAAAGGATAAAACTGCATCTGGTTAAGAATATCCTACCTCCTGAAAGAAGGCACTGATCTCCTCCTCTGTCAGTGCTTCCTCACCACCCTCAGCATTCTCTTCCCATCCAAGCGACCTCAAAAATGCAGCCTCCTCTTCTTCAGAGGCAGTGGCACCACCAGAAACCACACTAGGCAAGGTCTCAGGCTTAAATAGCTGTTCATTTGGCCCCTCCTGCATTATCAGTCCATTAATAGCACTCTCCTTTTCCTTTCCCTCAATACTGAGATAAAATTCATTGATGATGGTAGGCCTGTCAAGAAGTGACTTCGTCATACTCAGTTGCCTATCCCCATTTTCCAGCTGAAATGAATCCATCAGTGAGTCCCCTCCTGCATCTTCAGGGGATGGAACACCTTGCTTAGAGAGAGAGGCCACAGGTTCTTTGCCATTGACAAAATCACTTTTTGTGGTTGTCACCACATCTAGCTTATCTACAGTATTGACAGCAGAACCCACACTGGCCTTCTTCCTAAGGGCGTTGAAGAAATCAACACGATTTTGTGTAGGCATAGGGGGGCGGCGGTCATCAGTTCCAGCCACCGTGCCAAATAAGCCATCTTTGGACGATGAACCTCCTCCAAGATTCCCATCCAAAGACCCTGCTGGAACAGAAATGGGAGGAATAGGCACTGCACGGCGATCCAGCAGCTGCTTTTGCTTGCGTGGAGTAGAAGCTACATTTGCTCCCCCTATAGCTGCATTCCCAACAGATGATCCAAGACTCCCCCCACCTGATACTGGTCCAAGAAGAGATGAGTCATGTTTCAAAGCACTTTTAGACTGAGTTGATGGTAAAACAGAAACAATCTCCTTGTTCACTTTGTGGACCACAACCTTGCCAGCTTGCGAGGACTTGGCTGTCTCAGGACGCTGAGGGGCTGGCAAGGAGTAGGGGGAGCTCAACACCTGAGAAGAACCCATTCCCTGTCTTACTTTCATACCAGCAGGTTGTGCAACTACATCTGTTGCACGGACAGCCTTCACTTTCAGCTTTTCCCGAGGGCTAAGACCCTGGCACACACACATACATGTTCAACACATGAGACCTAAATCACTGAACACGGTAACATATGTATACCTGATTGAGAATCCAGAGGACTAAAGCGATACTGAGATGATGGGATTCTATCTAAACTATATGGGATCCAACTTATGGCTGAAACCCGAGGCAGTTTGAATTCAACTGGCTTCCAAGGAGCAAAAAAATATGAAACTTTGATTGCCACAGGTCAAAGATCTATAAAGTAATAACAGTCCAAGCCAACCCCATCTGGATACAAAGGACTTTGAAAGTACTGCAATAGCAGTAGGTAGAAGAACCAACCATGTTCTTTGGAAGAGAAGGTTTCATTGGTATAAGTTGTCGTGACTGCTTCCATGCCAACTCCTCCAACCTTTGCATCTCCACTGAGTGCTGACCAAATGATTACCAATCAATCCATGAGTGAACAAACTACAAGACAAATCAACTATAAACTTCCCATCATCTGAAAAAACCGGATAATTAGTCCAGGTTGCCTGATTCTCAGAAATGGCATCACACTGCCAAATCCCAAAGAAAGCCTTTCCAAAGGACAAAGGGCAGCAGGCAGAAGATCATTACATACAAGAATACTGGCCAGCATATTAGTAATGCAAATCAACAAGAAGAATAATTACTGCATGACATCTTGCACAAATCAATCATACTTCCATTAATCCATCAGACCTGTTCATGGCAACGTAAATAAAGCAGTAAACCTCAGAAAGTTTCTCACCTGAGGAGGAGTGCGTACACGAGATGGATTCTGCACGAGAGCATCCACCATCTTTTGGGGATTCGCAGAGGTACCAAAGGTTGTGTTGACTATTGTCACAGATGATATGGAGCTGACATTGGGGATGGTTGGACCAGTTACTGCTGTACCATCAACAGATGGTGAGCTCCCTGTAAGAGCAGAAGGTGCCTCAGCTAATGCTGAACTCCAACCTTCTGCTCCAATACTACCTCCACTACTTCCTGATGCTGTTGCCAGACCACGACTGGGGCCATTAGATGGCAGTCCTGGAGAAGAAGTAGAGGACCTGGTCCCATCAAGCCTTGTAGTTGGTGGGGCTTGCCAAAGAGGCCGTGGGCTTAAAACAGCCACATGTCCTACATTTGGCTGCACCACAACTCCAGTAGCACCCCTTTCTTGGGCACCAAGGGATGGAAAATTGCGCTCAAATGCAGCCTTTTGCATATTACTTGTGAGGCTTCCACTACTAGCTGGTAGCACAGTTGGGAGGCCTCCAAGCTCCCCAGGAACCATCTTTTTCTCACCGTTTTCTACAGCACGGGCTGTTGAACTCATGGATTGAGATCGCCTAAGTGGAAGAGCCTCTGCTTCATACCTGGCACCTAAACTTGGAACTAGACCAGGCCTTCGAAATGGCAAAGCAGTATCCAAACGCTCCCGATCTCTGTCTCGATCATCAACACCTCCAAACCCTGAGATCCTATCCCTATCACGTCCATCACGGTCTCTGTCACGGTCCCAATCCCGGTCTCGTTCCCAACCTGGTTTAGCATCCCTGTCTAGACGGTCTATTCCCTCATGATTGCGGAATGCAGGACTACGGGAAAAATTTGTAAAGCCTCTCGAGTAGGACTCCCGATCCTGCAGAGACCGTTCTATCATACTTGAGCTTCCTCCACCTGTGCCACCTCTTCGAGGTGCTGAATAATAATTGCGATCTGGCAGAGTTGAATAATTTCGTGGGGGCTCATAGTCTACATTGCTAGATCCTGTAGACACACCATTTGATTGTGCCCGTTGCCATGAAGAGAATGATACACCACTTTCATCTGCAAACACAGAAAGGAAGTGCTGCATTGTTCAGAAAGCAATTATGCAGGTCAGCACCATCAGAGCACAGCACCTTCTTGAATGAACATCCATGCAGCATTTAAGAGTACCATAATTCCTAAAACCATGACATTTCCAGGGTCAAATTTGTCTTTAGGTCAATAGAAATCAAGCACAAGACCAACAGTCTATTCAGGATTTTACTCTCTCACCATTACACTAGGGAAACTACCAGTAACATGGTACACCAAACAGCAACTAAGAAACAGCCAAACACTAGCCACACCTTGCAGACATCCAAAACTTGTGGTCAAATGAGCATTTCCAGAAATGAAAGGAAACATCAAACTATTTCCTAGCTACTTAAAGAGGCTGCACCTCTCAAATGAGCTTGATGAAGTTGCAGAGAAATCTCCACAACAAAAATTAAAGGTAACATGACAATGAGTGCAGTCATAACCTCATGAGAGTTGCTCACAAAGTGACAGACCATCACCTTCATCACGAACAGCAGTGATGAGCTGCCATGACTACCCACTGAGTTCATCAACTCCCAACAGTGGGTGTAGATAAGCATATAATAATCTGCCCAAAAACTTGGGCAAACCATTATACACAATCTGCATCCTGAGTTTCTGTTGCCTTTCCGATTCAGGATTATGATTGTAATCCTGACTAAAATCATTCCATGCATTCCACAGTGTGGTCAGATCTGCAGCTCTGAAATGGACTACAATCTGGAAAAACAGCCTGTGAATTGCCACCAATAAACATGAGACCCTAAAGCGTTAACCCTTTTTGGATGGATACACCATTTTGTGGTTGTTCTGGCCACAGAAAAAAGTGCCTACCATTAGACCCAACAATTACATCAAAATGATATCTCAATCAAGAAGTTGGGCTTTGGAGTCCTCAATCCAACTGAACCATCTGGTCTAAGATTTGGTCCATGAGACATCTAGAGTGTAAGCATGGGGCATTGGGTTTCATGTCATCCAGAGTGCCATTGACCCCCTATCTCAGGGTACAAACTTCTACCACTTTACTTTCAGTTACTGGCAGCTGGGATGGCCTGAGGATGCACAAGGTCAGAGGAATGGAACTTTTATTTGCCAGTTCACAGCAACAAAAATATCTTCTCCAAAAGGGTTCAAGAACCAGATAAAGCAGCCAGGTGTGAAAACCAGTTAGTCCATGTCCAACCCTACAAAATTGAGGATACTAGCACACCTAGGATGTCCACTGGAACAAGGACCATTTCTCAGGATCCTTTTCTCCTATGCTGTTACATGCAAATCAAAAACTCCCCACAAATAAAAATCGACACACAGCAAAGACATGGGCAGCTTGCTGCAGGTTTAGTTAAAACCCAAACCCCATGCCCATCTCATCAGGGACATAAGCACTATACACTGGAAACCTTGCGCATAAGGCCATTCCATAATAGTTGAAAAGACTATGAACATTATCTTCTGGAAAACCTTGTGCACAATTTTTTTTCCTACCAAACTGACAATACTACAGACCGTCACCAGAAACGTAACTGTGCACAAGTCCACTCTTACCCAGACCTCACAGCACTCATGATCATTAGTGGTGTTCCTATCCCTCTAGAGAAAAATCAATGCTTATTTGTTTCCACTTGCAAAATATATTATTTTCTAAATATCACAGCCCAATACATTCTGCTCAATCCCCTCAAGCATGAACATGATGCGAAACTAACATCACTGCAAATTGCGCACAACTTAAAAAGATGAATGACAACACTCCTGATTAAAACTAGAAGGAAGAACAGAGCAGGAAACTAACCTTGGTGAACTGAAGAAGGTTGCACATGATGGGAGGCCCCACCAGCCCCACCACCGGCTCCCTTGAGCCATTCTGGCACCAAGGATGGCTCACTTCTATCCATTCCTGCCACTGACCATGATAGGTCTGCTGGCAGGAAAACCACCCTAACCTTCTCAAGAAAAATATCTTCCTTTGCTGCAAACAATCACTGAATCCTTCTTCAACCACTATACTACCTCAAACCCGCCACCACATAAAGCAAACAAATGCTCCAATAGGCCCATCAGCTTGAAATTTTTTGGTTGAAACCACATGCTTATTTGTTTCCACAGGGTTGGCGGGGGATGGACTCTGCCGAGTGCTGAGGACCTAGATGCTTACAGTCGTTGCTACCCAACTGCACAGCAACCCTCTATCTCACACAGACATTTGCCAACCATAAGGTTCCTTGGAGCTGAAACCAAAAACCCTATCGCAACATGCAGCAGCTTCGTGCAAAATATGAACCCCTGGCTGTCTGCTGGAAAAATCTCACCAGAAAAGATGTGGCAGGACTTTTGGCGGCCTAAAAATTTCAAAGTGTCCGCAGAATTTAGTGACAACACTTCGTACAGCTCCGCAACATCAAAGCCACCACAGAACCCTCTTCCGCCCCCAAACCCCCTACTCTACCCTACCCACCCTCTCCCCACCCCCCTCACAAACACACAGAAATACCCCCACTCAAACCCCACCACCCCAGTTGTAGTGAACCAGGTAACACCCTAAAAATAGCACCATTCCGGGCGTAGCAACTGATAACTGGTCCTATGCCATCCTTGGCTCGGTCATGGACGCTCCAACCTTTCTTCAAAACATTGAGCCATTTACAGCGGAAACTTCAATCCCTCCGAAGTAGCAAAACCCCAACAAATATGTGGCCGAAAACATTATATATTTTCCTCCTCGTCTACCAAAACCTCCTCCTCTCCTTATCAACCACCAAAAAATCACCGCTGCTGCCAAGAAACAAGATATCGACTCCTAGGGTTTATAATCAGCCAACAAAAAAAAAAACGAAAAAAAAATAGCCCTGGTGCACAGTATCGACTTGTATCCAAATCAAGTCTCCCACCAATAAATCGAGAACTTATTGCCAAGCCCAAGCAGCACGACATGAGTAGGTAGGTCTCATAAGGCAGTCATCTTCGCCACCAGGTCCGCTCAAACCTGTGCAAAGTCAAACCCTACTGTTCCCTCGCCCTAACTCCTTGCCCCCTTTTCTTCTTGCTGCCAAGCTAAGAACCCCCACACAACGTGAAATGCGTATAATACAAAACCCCTTCGATTCATTCACCAACTGGCAGCAACGACACCGGAAAGCTCGAGACCTCATCATCTAGCATCACAAACCCTAGAGTCGTTCCCCCCGAGTCTCCTCACACTACCGCAGCCACTTCGGCAAAGTACGGTAAGGGACGAGATAAAAAGAAGAAGAAGAGACAGTAAAACAAAACCCAAAAACAAAAAAACAAAAAAAAGCTGATAAGAAAAGGAGCAGAGGAGGAGGAGGAGAAGTTGGAGAAGGTGGGGGATGTTGTCAATACTATACTGGTGACAAGTCACTTCCCAAAGGCTCTTATGGCGTCGAGGCTATTCTCAAGAGCTTCCCCCCTCCCCCCAACTTATAGAAGCGAGGTCGAGTGCGTGCGGATGTACGAAAAATGGTCGGCCAGTGCGCACAGAGAGAGAGAGAGAGAGAGAAAAAGAGAAAGAGGCAGAAAATCATGAGAGATGCACAAGATAGGATTTCCCTTTCCCTCTAATAAGTAAGTTCCGCCCACTATAATCCCCCACGCACAGAATTCCACGCCTCACCATAATCCACTTTTGTTGTCCTTTTTCATCCTTGCACATTTCAGGCTACTAGTAGTAGCCTACTGCTAGGAGCTCTTGTGCTTGAGTGTACCAGAACCCACCAGCGCACCAATGAATGGAACTCCAACAGACTCTGTTTCTGTTGGTTTGTTTGGGAGAACCCCACCACCACCACCACCACCACCACTGCTGCTGCTGCTGCACTAACGAATGAAATCCCCCCCCCCCCAACACAGTGAGCAGTTCTGTTGTTATTGTTGTTGTGGATGAGCCGCAACAAAGTCGGTATTTTTGGCGTCTCATCTTTAGTTAGGGTTTCACGTTGTGTGGGCTAGTTTAGTCTATATTAAGGTGCATTCACACTTGATGTTAATAATGACTCTAGTATTTAAGTCCCCTAACACCAAGCTATAGCCATTTAGGACCTAAACCTATTTTACCAAGGAAGATTCTACGTTAAGTTAACATTCACTTAATGTTAAACAATCACCCATTTAACCTTTGGGTGCCACCTAGGATGCCACCTAGATTTTCACTTAACACTGACTTAGCATTAGGTGTGAATACACCTTTAGTAGCCCTAAATATTTTCAGTCTTTTGAACCCCCACTTTTGCATGTGCTTTTTAGCAGCCTGAATGGTGTTTACGGCCCCCACATGATCGAGAGCACCCATTACAGCACCATCTAAAAAATTACGTGTTTTGAAACTAAATCAGATGAAACCCTAGGCCCACGGTAAACCAGCACTCATCAGCGTACCATCCAATGGATGTCCATTACTACTCACTTGTGGATGAACCTCCACTAAGTTAATATTTGGTTTCACCTTAGTAATCGACATCATCCACTGGATGTCCATTACTACTCACTTGTGGATGAACCTCCACTGAGT
>Ga0209208_10002835_pt1 | contig 24901 bp, 18 predicted proteins | sample S1TSphfallax_3_FD_187694 | JGI IMG/M metagenome (GOLD analysis project Ga0209208, IMG submission 187694) | Host-associated microbial communities from peat moss isolated from Minnesota, USA - S1T2_Fd - Sphagnum fallax MG (SPAdes) (version 2) | ecosystem: Host-associated > Plants > Peat moss >...
AAGAGATGGGAGTTGTACATTTTGCCTTTTTATTTGGAGCCAACCTCAGTTGGAGATATTTCAAAACTGAAAGCACTTCCTGTGTATGTGATAGGTTTTCTGAGATTAAGGGAAGTTTTGTGTAAAAGCATGGTTTACAAGATTCAAGAGTTGCTGGTCTTGGGTTTTATCAGCCCACTATGTTTCTATTTCTATTTCTTTTTTGCATATACTCAAAAACATCTTGTGAGTTGAATTGTACCTCTAAGGGCTTCTCTTGGAACTTCTTGGATCTACCTGTGAAGCAAAGTCCTCATGGTATATCCTGTGATATGCTTGATAATCATTCTCAACCAGAGAATGCAACTGGAGAATGCTGGTATTGACATGATTTGTATGCCTTATTTTCATTCCAATGTCTTGTTTACTGCTAAGTTCGGAGTATCCATAGTCAATTTTACATGCTTTTGAGGTTTTCAAGTTTTAAGATATCTGTCTCTTGAGATGGTTGATCTTATCTTCCTTCTGGAGAATAAAGGGTAGTCTCTAAATATTTTGTTAAAGAGGACTTTTTTGGTGTGTTTAGTCTCCTCTGTTGTGTGTTTCCGTTTTGTGTTTTCTCTTTGTGTTGTTGTTTGCTGCTAGCCAATACGATGGCTAAATTTTCCTGTTGCTTCTGAATTTGCAGCACAAACTCAGTACTCATGTTAAAGTTTACACCGCCTTTACCTACTGTAAGGAGTTGATGAAGCCAGTGGGAAAGTTATGATAAGTTATGATAACAGAAGGCAGGATTATACATGTCACTGTTGATGGTCCCTGAGTAGTTGTAAGTTCTGATAGCAAAGTCATCATACATTTTACTGTTGATGGTCCTGGTCCTCGAGCAGGTTGAAGTTATGATTCAATCTCTATCATACATGTTACTGTTGATGGTCCTTGAACAGGTGCGAGAGCTCAAGGTGTGAGACTATGTCATACAAGTTACTGTTGAAGATCCCTGAACAGATGTGAGATTGGCGCTGTTGTTTTGTATTGCATGTGTGTTTATTTTGGTGTATTTTGGTGTTTGTCTTGTATTTGTTCTATGGTTCTCTCTGTTCTCAGTTTTGTTTATCTCACTCTCTGGAAATTACTGTGACTTCAATGAACTTGTTTTGCCTTCTCTTAATTGGGAGAATCGAGATATGTCAATTCTCTGGAAATGATTGTGACTTAAATGAAAAAATGAGAACCTTGTTTTGCATTTTTTTTAAATTAGGAGAATCGAGATTTCTCAATTCTTATGAAGAGAGATTAGTCCTTTGGCATTTAGGGTTTTGCATTGAGTTTAAGGTTTTCTTCTTTTTATTTCATGGAAGTCTTGGTTTCATGATCTCAACAAGTTTTGTTGCAAATTCAAGAGCTTGTTGGTGGGAGGACATTGCAACTTCAGTGTATTTTTAATGTTTTGGTGTTTATTTTGGCATGTGCAGAGATACTGTGTTTGCAGAGAGAGAGGGTAAGGTCTAGTTATGCTAGAGTTTCAAAGTCTAGAAAACTTGCCAAAGAAGCTGCCTATTATTTATTGTCAAAATCTCATAAATTATTTTTTAAATTGTCAAAGAGGATTTTGAAAAATAAAATAATTATTGAAAAGGTACTACAGTACACCCTAATTAATCTTAAATGTGCCACAATATTTTACTGATTTATTTAGAACTTTTTTTTTAAAAAATCAACTTGAAAAACATAATTTCATCATATAGAAGATTCTTGTGAAAAAAATGGCTCTAATTTTTCAGATTTCAACAGAAATTTTTGAAATTTGCGAGATTTCTAGAACAGGTTCTAGCATGTAACAAAATTATAAAAGAGTTATTAAAGACTTCTATTTTCATATATGGTCTATAACCAGATTTGGCTAAATCTTCTTAAGAAGTGGACAATCACCAGTTTGGCTACATCACAAAATCAGGGGGGGAAACAAAAAACAAAAAAAATAAACCCACTGACCCTAACCTCCAACCACATACAATTAAATGTCTACCAAATTAGAGGATTGAGAAATTGGCAACATTTATCCTCTAATTTGGTTGAACAATATGCTTTCTCATTTTTGCCAAAAAAAAAAGTAACGAAAAATGTTATAAAACATTTCATTATGGTTCAAAGTCACGAGAACCAACCAAAGAAGCTCACTAGTGTTGTGTGGGTACTCAAGTTAGCCAGTTACCCAAGGGCAGTTTTGATTTTGAATACCCCAAACCTAACCAGAATCAAGTTTTAGTTACAAAATCAAGGTTAAGTTTGGTTCCAAGAATTGGGTTGAAAATCAACCCCTCAGTTCCAAGGATTCAAAAATAATGGAATCAGACCCAGGTTTAGTTCCTCCTAACTAGTGTAAAAACTCAAATTGGACTGGGTTTTCTTAATCCAATTCTAGCTCTAGTCCTTAGTTTAGGGTTTGAGGGGTGGTTTAGGTTTTGTGATGTTTAATTTGAGCTCTAGTCCTTAGTTTAGGGTTTGAGGGGGTGGTTTACGGTTTTGTGATGTTTAATTCGAGCTCTAATCCTTAGTTTAGGGTTTTGTGATGTTTAATTCGAGCTCTAGTCCTTAGTTTAGGGTTTTGTGATGTTTAATTCCAGCTATAGTCCTTAGTTTAGGGTTTGAGGGGTGGTTTACGGTTTTGTGATGTTTAATTCGAGCTCTAGTCCTTAGTTTAGGGTTTTGTGATGTTTAATTTGAGCTCTAGTCCTTACTTTAGGGTTTGAGGGGTGGTTTAGGATTTTGTGATGTTCTATTTCTAGTTTCTCACTCTTCTTGTTTTCTCTCTTCTTTCTTTCTCATCCTTGTTTGTAATTGGCATTGTGCTTTTTATTTTCAATTCAAAAACCAACAAGCACACATTGAGTTTCTTTAGTGGCATTTTTGGTTGCGGATTGTTTCTCCATGGGCTTCATCCTTCACATTGGTATACATTTTCTTCAAATATTTGTTTGTTTTTTTCACATGATTTTCTATTCTTTTCAGTTGTATCACCAATCATCTTTTCTTTTTTTGCCCCCTTCTCATGGCTGTGATTGCCTTGTTGGTGGTCTCTTGGTCACAGTTCTTGATGCTTATTGTCATAACCTTCTTATCTATTCTTACTAGTCATGATCACATTATTAGTCATTCGGTGATGGTCCTTCATTCATCACCATTGCAATGTTCTCTATTCTTCCTAGGTGCGATTGTCTTATTGGTCTGTTGGCCATGGTTCGTGGTGCTCATCATCATCTTCTTCTTCTTTGCTCCTCTTGGGTTATTGGTCTCCTAGTCACAGTTCTTAGTGTTTATTGTCATCACTTTCTTCTTTGTTCCTTTTAAGTTGTGATTGCCTTGTTGGTTTTTTGGTCCTGGTTCTTAATTCGTATCACCATCACCATTTTTTCTTTTTCTTTTTTTGCTCCCTAGCTTACCCTAACTAGAACAAAAAAACTGGCAAATTTTTCAAAAAACAAAAAACCAGGAACTGAAATCTGAAATCAAAACCAGATTATTTTTTTGTTTTTAAAAAAATCAAAACCAATCCCCATGAATTTTTCCACCAGAACTGGAACAGTTGGTTCTTCTTAAACCCTAAGAACCACACCAACACTGAAAGAAAGCTACCTCTATCATTTACTGCTGAAATTCCATAAAATTATAATTTTTATTGCTCAAAGTGAATTTATTTTGGAAAAATGAAATAATTATCTGACATCCAAGTGCTGAACCTGAAAAATTCAGGTACTCTATAGCCTACAATATTATTAAAGATTTGTGTGAAGGGTAGGTGGGTTTTTGCGTTCTGCGATTTTGCAGAATGCAAAAGCATGTTGTGTCTTATTGATCACTCCATACACAAAAAGATCAGATCAGATTGGAAAAGTACCTGGCCATGGATTCCCAAGCAATTCTTTATAAATCATATATATATTTGCAACAACTACCGTGGGGTACAAGATTCCTGACCCTCTCTCTGTGTCGTTCTAAGGAACTGCTTCTGCTTGCACATGCAGACATTTTGTCAATTTGCATTCGGTATAATGTCCTCCTCTTCCTCCTCTGAAAAAATGTGCAACATTTTGTCAATTTGCATTCGGTCTAATGTCCTCCTCTTCCTCCTCTGAAAAAATGTGCAACATTTTGTCAATTTGCATTCGGTAATGTCCTCCTCTTCCTCCTCTGAAAAAATGTGCAACGTTTTGTCAATTTGCATTCAGTAATGTCCTCTTCCTCCTCCGAAGAAATGTGCAACATTTTGTCAATTTGTATTTGGTAAAATGTCCTCTTCCTCCTCTGAAAAAATGTGCGACATTTTGTCAATTTGCATTCGGTAATGTTCTCTTCCTCCTCTGAAAAAAGATCATTGTCGATTGTAGATCATGAACCCTTCAACAACATAGCCAGCCATGTTCATTGACACGCACAGTGAACCAGCTACCCATCAGTGCACCATCCACTATACACCCCTTATTACTCAATTGTGGATGAACCTCATCTGAGTTACTATTTGGTTTCACCCTAAACCCAACAGAAAAATGTTTCATCCATCCATCCATCCATCCATCCTTCAGAAGACAGTCCCACTAATTCATGACCTACAACAATAAATCAGAGAATGTGATGGGCAAAAGTGTCACCCAGTGTTGGCATGGGTTCTAGAGGTTATATGATGGCTGGTTTCTTCTGGACTTGTTTGTTGGGAGTGAGTATCCCACTTGAAAATTTGTAGCTTATTATGAATTGGTCTTAACTTTGCACTTGTAAAGGATGTACTTTTTATTCTAGTTACTAATTTGAATACCTAGTGTTATTGTCACTAAGCAACGAGGGAATTTATATTTCTATTACTATTAAGTATATAATTTTCTTTTGAAATGCAATGGAATGAGGCTTTGGAGAGGACATGAAGAACTTGCAAGAAGAGTATCATAGGCCTTGAACAAATGAAAGTTGTATGAACACAACACAAGAGGTTGATTTGTCCAAGTATCATTGGTTACCTCACAATCCACTAGCTTGAATGTGGGGTATTCTGTTGACTCCATTGAAACTAGTGGATTGTGAGGTGACTAATAAGGGCACAATATTGGGCTTTGTGCAATCAAATCTTCACATCTAAGACCAACTTTCTATCAAAAAACTTGGTTACAAGAGCAACCCCAAGAAGGATGGCACGATAGAGTCATGCAACGCATATCAAGGTGATCCACATGCATAGGTACTGAATTTGGCAAAATACAAAATTCCTTTGGAGTTTGTGGCATTTCCATTTTGGTGAAAGACACCAAAGAGAGGGGGGGAATCACACCTTGGATGAAGGAAAAGAAGAGAGATAGAAGTTGTTGCCACCACGCAATCCAAATTTGACCCATTTGTGTGCACATCTAGACCTTTGGGGAGTGGGTTGATGGCCTTAATTGGTCCATAGGCACAAGGGCCCATCTTGAGAATTGAATTTACACGACCATGATATAATTCATGGCTTGTTCTATTGCTAATATTTTCCATTGAGGTTAGGGTTGGATTTTTCTTTGATAAGTTTGGAGATGATTCCTTTCAAAATTATTTTATGCCCGAGTTTTCAACCTCTAACCTCATGAACCTTATAAGCATTCAACATAATTGACAAAAAAAAGTCATGAATATGCGTTATGTTTCTCTTCGTTAGAATAGACCCAAAAAAATTAAACTTGTAAAAATAGTTAAGAACATTGTCTAACATGGTTTCAAGGTTTAAATTATCTTCCAAAATTAAATTGTATCCAAAATCTCCAAAAGTTTTTAGCAATGGCCAAACTCTAATATCACTTTTCTTAATGCCATATTGAATGTGTAGGGTAAAGGCTAAGGAACAAGGTTGTGCAAAAATGAAGGACCTACATTTCAAGGCAAGAGTTGACGTTTAGTCTCATATTTCTGTGCAACCCTTCTCTGAAGGCTTTACATGGCTTAAAGATCAAAGGACAAACATTAAAAAAATTGCTTGTGCAGGGCTAGGAAGATGTAAGGGGTTAGGTTGGGCTGAAAACCACAAGATAAATGTTCCTACTTAACACTAGAAAAAGACGATGGTTGTAAGAATTTTTACTAAATGAAAGGACAAAAGATATTTAATAAAAATTTCAAAGTTTTTCTTCAAAAGATAGCATCAACATGGGGCTAAAGAAAAGATGGTGAATGTAAAGAATTGTGAAAAATAAAAGGTTGACGACAAGAAAAATAAAAGGTCAATGAAAAGGAATATAAATATGTTATTTTTATTTTATTTTTAAACAATTTGAAGAGAAATTACAATTTTCATTATTCATGGTCAAATTCATAGTAGGCCAATCAAAGTCATAATTTCCTGTCCATGAGCGAGGGAAATTTCAATTTGTAAAGCCCACCCAATAAACACTACAAATTTTGGATGAGGTCTTAATGCTTAATAACCATGTAGCCTAGTGATATTTTGATGTTATCATCATTATGTGGTTAGTTATGTTTTCATGCAATTACACCTTCCAATTTGTGGCACATCTCAAATTCAATCTTGCAACTATTTTGAAATTTTGAAATTCTAAAAAAACATTATCCACCACAGTTGTAATATATTTCAATTTGGTGGATAATGTGGTATTTGTGTTGTGGAGATTTGATAATTCTAGGTTGATTTGAAAAAACCTTGGGCAAAAGAAAAATGCAAAAATGCAAAATATGAGTTAGGATATCTCAAAGGCATAAATGTTTTAAATTTTAATTGATTATTTTTTCTCATTTAGAATATGTACATTACAAAAAATGTTAGTGCTTACCTTTTATGAAAGAAGTTTCTTCAATTTAAGCATTTTCATTCATTTTTAGAAGAAAAAAAGGTCTATGTACTATTACATATATTATTCACATATATATATATATAATTATTTTATTTTATTTTATTTTATTTTCACAATGTGTTATTTTACTTGTTTTATTTTAGACCTAAACTTTAAATACATGAGTTTCATTTTAAAATTTCACATCTAACATAACCTAAAGTTATAATCTCCATGTTAGATTCTGAAAAATAGAAATTCAAATTGAGAAGCAATGTGAGTGAGATGCATATGCTCTCAAAGAATTGAAGGTTAGGCACTTCTAATCTATCATTTTGGTGAAATTGTATTTAAATCACATGGGTTACCACTTATTCAAGAATTTGTTGATGGAGAAACCAAGCTTGTGATTTTCTTTTCTTCTTCTTTTTTGCAATTTAGAAACACAAACATAATCAAGTCAACATAGAGCTAATGATTGAATAACGCATGTTGATGCCATATCGAACAAGAATGCAATGTAGTAGCAATAAACAAAAGCCAAAATAAGGTGTTCTCCCATATATCCATATAACAAACCCATCAATCAATGTTTCAGCACCATGCAAATGAAAGTTATTTATTCAAGCAAAATTGATAATTATGTTGCCCATGTGTTTCTCCATAATAAACCCATTGACTTTTCCTATTCTTTCCCTTTTCTTCTTGACATGAGAAAAATAGTGAAATTTATTCGAAGAAAAACTTGTGAGCAAAAACGTTTTAGGAACAAAATCTCATTTTTGCAATTCAAAATTTCCAAAACAAGTATCGAGGACAATGATGTTTTTGCACTAATTTTGTTATAATTTTTTTTCATTTTTTTTCTAGTGTTAGGAGATTTTCATTTTCAACAATTAATGGTTTGTAGATTATAAATTGAAGAAAGTTTAAATTTAAAATAATTTGAATATGAGTTTGGACTAGTGTTGTGCATGAATATGATTTTAGACATACCCAACCTGCAAAGTATTTTTTTAAAAAATTATTTACATTTTTTTTGTAATTGTAAATGCCTAACCTTGGACATGTAGTTGCAAGTGTTAAACCATGTATATCCATTTTAAGTTGTGCAAAATTGTGGAAGTGTACATCATTTTACCTTTCATGTAGATCAATGTATATTTTTATTATAAATAAATAAATAATTCATACTCTCAAGATTTAGAATTGTCAATTAACCTTTTCATAGTTGGATCAAAATATATTAAAAATGCATGAATTTGAAAGGGAGAATCTTGTAATCTCATTGAAGCACCCTCCCTAGTGAATACAAAAACAAATTGAGGATGTAATTTAATGTTAAAAATTTTGAATAAACAAATTTATGAAGTTTTACCCAAACCATGGCTCCAAAAGGAGGATCTTAGATTATGCAAGTGGAAGTTGGCATCAAAAACAACTTGAGTCAAGTAATATGTGATGCCTACTTCTCGATTGTGGAAAATGCACATTTATCAATGGTTTTCAAAATAATTGAACGAATCGTGAAACGCTAGATGCATACAATATGACCATTTCAAAGCATTAATTTTCCAAAATCTAATTCATTTACATTTACACAAAGGCCATGTTAATGTAAATGAAAATCTTTTACACTTCCTCAATTTACACATTTGGGCATGACAAGTATAAATTCCAAAAACTTGATGGTTTAAGTGTAAATTATATCTTACACTTACATTGTTTTACATGGCAAATACATGTGTGTTTACATTTACCCTCTCCACATGGATTAGACTTGTAATTATACACATAATACAATGCTCTTCAAAGGGGCTTATAAAATAATATGATTGATTTTGATTCACATGTTAGAATATCGACTCATTTGGTAACATTATACCATGTCCAATCTTTCATGTTTATGGGTGGGAATGACAAAATAAACTATGAATTATTTTCAAAGTAATACACATTTGTAAAGAATCACATGCCATATTTTAAGTGGATTTGTTATTAGCACATGGCACAATATATCTACGTATGAAGGAAGGTAGTTTGTTTGTTTTGTTTGTTACGATATTGAGATCTCCCAAACCATAGCACCTCTTGTTATGTTCTTGATATTCTTGGAAAGCCCTTGTTGTGTAGGTGTGCACTGAGTTGATTTCATAATGTTTCAATCCATAGTGGAAAAGTCATTGAATATTTAACAATTTTTTCATTGAAAATTCATTTAAATATAAATTTAAAATTATTAGGAAATTTAGGTGTGCTCTTGATATTGTTGAAAATTTTCAATAAATAGGATTTAATGAAAAAAAATTGGAAAAAAAAAAAGGTGTGAAAAATATTGAATTTTGAGTAATTTTTGTCAACAAAAATTCAATTAAATTATAAAAAATGGCTTTGAAAGGAAAATTTAGTTGTGTTATGAATTCACACTTGGGGCAATGACACACGCTACACAAGTATTAATGAATAATGCATTTTCCATTAGTAGACATAAAGTGTGAATTTGTGTTGGCAAGTTTCTCAATGTACAAGGTTACCCTTGAGGGTTCAAGTTCTTGTGACCTAGATTCAAGGTCGCACTCATTTGTTGGAACAAGCACAACAACTGGACTATGGAAACTAGCACTTTTTATTCAAAATCAATATTAAAACCTGAAAAGAAAAGAAAAGAAAAATTTGAACCTAAAGTTTCAAATTTTTTTGGGTACACACAAGTCAAACTTTTTTGAAAAGTTAACAAGGAGGTTGAAAATTTTAAATAATTAGTTAATGTTAATTAATTGTGAGACTCCATACCTATTCAATCCCAAGTTCTAGTTTGTTTTAAAACTCAAAATCTATACAATCTCCAACCTTGAGGAGAGTGTAAGGTGCACATGGAATAAACACATTTTTTGAAATAGGCCTCCAAGGTTATTTAAATTTGAAAAATGTGCCAAAACTGAAGCACAAAGTTTAGACATTTTGAGTGTCTCAAACCCACACCTAGAAAACCTCCAAACAAATTACCGTAGCCTAGGGTCAATTTCCACATTGACAAAACGAATTTTTGTTTTTTTCAAAAAATGAAATCGTTTCTTAATTTTGAAATTATATATATTTTTTCAATCATCTACTATAATATTGTGAAAAGAGTAGTGAAATTATTCAGAGTGTAGCCTATAATAATTATGATGATTTTCAACATGTGAACTTCATATTTTCACAAAATTTCATTTCACTATTTTGATGATTATTTAATGATGAAACTGACCTTAGGGTAAGATATATGTGTCGGAACTAGGATTGGAGGTTCTCTTAAAAAGGAAGATCCAATGGCCAACAAGGCTCAAAACCCATATACAAGCTATAAGGCCTCAAATTTAGACTTGTGGTAAAATGCATAGTAATGCCTCACAGCTGGGTACTCCCTTATCTAAGGGGCCTAGGCAGAGAGCATAGCAAAGTCTAGGCCCCTATTTTGTTTGATGCATTTGTACAGGCCACTTTGTGATCTGCCCATATGTAAAGACCTATTCTTTTTTTTGTTAGGGTTTTTGTGAATACCTTTATAGAGCATAAAAAACTTGTGAGCATTTCAAAAAACAAAGTGCCCGTAGAGGCATGCATTCCATTTTTTGAACTGCCCATAGTCATTTTCCCGTAATATCTGGCAGGTACCAATTTGGTACCCGCTGGGTATCACAGGGAAATTTTTTTTAATTTTTTTTTTTAAATGAGTGACAATCTTTATGTCATGTAAAGCTCTGGGGGGGGCCTTATTTCAGTAAGTTAAGTTAAAAGCATGCGCCTTCGAGCTTTACCCTACACATCATCACCTAGTGGTTTACAAATGTTGAGAAAATGGATCAGTTGGTGTTTTCTCTCCCACTAGCCTAGTCTAAGCTCTTCTAATATGTATTTTGGGATTGTTCACTCCAACCTTCCCTTTTTCATTCAGTGATTGGATTCACATGTGGTGAAAGTTGGAGAGTGCAAGCAAATGTTTTCTACATGCTGCCATTGAAATGAAAGTGCCCATTGGCAATTGAAAAATTCAGAACATTGCTTAGAGTGGTGATGATGTCTTATGCTCTATTTATATGAACCAACTACAAAAGTTCCATCCCTATTGCTTTTTGGCTATGCATACTACTCAACTCCTAAAAATTTGGTGACAAGAATAACATGGAGTTCTTCCAAAAAAATTCCACCCCCAAAGCCATGAACTTAACCACAAACTTAATCATATCATGGAAGCAAAGGGCACAAAAGTTCAATCATACTGGCATCAACCATGTCTTGTTTAAATATATGCTTATAAGTACTTTAAGCGGCTTTGAATGGAAAGCTCCCAAGTTAAAAGAACTTTTATGTATACAAAGCAACAACTACTTACCAACGAGGGTTCATGTGATTGTGGACTTTCTTCTTCAAGAAAGAAAGTAAATCGAAGCAATGTTCATTTTCAAGGAAACCAAGCACATGAATCATGGCAATTTCTACCAATTTTAGATACTCCAAAAAAGAATGACACAATAGTTATGATGCATGGATAACTTGCCATGCAAAAATGAGAGGATTAATAATGACCAAGGTAACTTTGTTAGATGTTAGAACCAATACCTTAGCCATGGGTTGAGCATTTCATTGTAATCTAAAAAAAACCATGTTGAGCATGCAAATCCCACCACAAAAGATTGCCATGAACCATAGGAACATATTTTCCTCTTTGGATTGTCCATTAGTTAAAGGGTGCAATAAAATGTTTTGAGCACCTCCGAATGTTGAAAAAAGGTCACCCATACATCTACATGTATTCAATATTGGGGATCAACAATCCCCATGGTATCCATAGATAATTGATTGGGAAACCAAACATCCAATTCCTCAATTAGACCTTGAATTTGCACCATGATCCCAACACACCCCACAACACCTTAAGCCAACAAACCATTTATAAAAAATCTCCATTTGCATATTTAAAGAACACACAATTACACTATGCAAAACAAATTGATGTGCCAAAAAGATCAAACCATGATAATAAAAGCCACCTTGGGTGTAACCATACTTTTTTTTAAATGTTAATAAAAATTCAGAAACTAAAATAATGTTAAATGTGTGTTGTATTTGTATGCCCACCTTTCTCATATATCAATTTAGCATTAATATAAGTTTGAAAATAATTCAATAAATATAAAATATTTTTCAACACGTTTTAAATTCCGAAAACAAAGATTGTGCTTAGAAAACATAATGAAACAATGTAAAAAAATTGTTCAAACATTATCTATGCATGATGTTTTTACATTGTCAAAATGGAAATGCAAGTAGCTCCTATTAATGTTTTGGGCCAACATTGCCCCTATTGCCAAGTTGGAAACATTTATGTGCACATGGAATTCCTTGTCCCAATGCAATATAATCAACATTGGTGCCTCCATGTATTTATGCTTGATGGTCTCCCACGCATCTTGGCATTTGTGAATCCATATCAAAGCTTTTGATATCCGCATTAACTTTATGATTAGTTCCATGATGAAAGAAATTTTTTCAACAATTTTCCACAACATGGCCATTTATTTGCCAAAGTTTTCAAGAAAATTTGTTGAAATTTTTCATAAAGTCATCCAAGTAGTTCTTGAATGGCTTGCTTACCACTCATTGATAGGTTGGGGTGCATTCTTGAGCCCAAATGACATGATCACCCAAATAAAGGCCCCCCAATCCATGATGATGGTCATTTTGTAATAGTCCTTGAGAGTTATTTGGATTTAATCATAACCTAAAAAGGTTTTAGGAAAAAAAAACCTTGCAACCCACTACCTTGTCCAACATTTCATCCATGAACAATAATGGGTATAAATCCTTATTTGTTGTGGCATTTAACTTCTCAAGAAATTTACAACTTGCCATTTTTCTTGAAAACGACCACAACAAGCAATAACCAAGTGGCTTGCTCCATTAACTTGATGAATCAAACCATTAACAATTTCTTGAAGTCTTGCATAACTAGTAGCACATAATGAAGGTTCATATAGTAACACGCATGCAAGAGGTATGGTAATTAATATCAAACTCAATCATGTGAGCTTTGCATTGTGAAGAGGTATCATCAAAACTCCTTGTATTTCAAAACAAACACATTTGTGAAATCTTATAACAATGTTTCTATTGTTATAATTATTGACCCTTGTAAATCAACATTAATCTTCATATACTTTAGTTTTTCGATCATGCCCATGCTAATTTTTCTAATCTATATCTATTTGGGTAATATCCATTCAACAATGTTGAGGTTTTTTACCTTTTCCATGGTGACTGTTTCATCAATTTTTACTATGTATGGTTCATGCTTGAACTAGGTTTATGGTTTAACTATTCTTTAATCAAGCAAGGTAATCACCCCATTTGAAAATTAATCAAGTTTAAACACCAACAAAACTTTTTTTTCCTCATTTGTGATGTCTTCCACAAAATTGTAATTAATTATCACATTTGACCTTTTAACATAGCCATTCAACTATTTAGAAATTACAATGTTTTTTTATTGCACCATTACCTTCAATCATAACCATGTTGGTACCCTAATCATGAATTATCTTAGCATCCCATAACCAAGGATGACCAAGTAAAATGGAATAAGTTGGATCTACTACCTTATAATTCATGACAATAAATGTAACAATGTCTAGATACTACGGATGTGGACCCATATTTTAAGCATTATTCCCAAAGGTTTATTGTATGAGAAATTTGTCATCCTCAAGTTGAATGGGGTAGGTTGAGGTGGAGGTAATCCCAACTTTTGCCTCAATCCATTTGTGATAGTATTGACTTTTAAACTTTCATTTAGTTATAACATCATCTACCACATTTTTGCCCACATGCAACTCAATTATCACCATTTGATAATCTATCAAGTTATTGTTGTGACAATGACATATGATAGGTTTGGGCAATTACCTTCCTCCTTAAATGGTGATTGAAAATGCAAATTGAAATAAATGTTTAGATTTGGGACCAATTACAACAATTGTTCAATGGTGACGATAATTTTGTTATCCAAATATTCTAATTCTTCCTTCACCTTAAATGTTACAACCAAAAGCAACACCTCCAAATGTTCCAAAACAAATGGTAATCCTACCCATTTAAAAAACCATTATGGTTCAAGAATGGTAGGCACCTATGCTAGTTTTTTAGCCTTTTGCAACTATTTGATCATATCCACCATCATTTGTTTTTAAACTCTTTTTCCTCCTACCACTCTTGTGGACCTTTTTAAAAAAAAAGCTTTCATTCCCTAAAGGCTACCCAATGGGGTGTGTGCACACACATCGAATGAAGCTTGTAATTGAAGAATGTGATAGTCCAAGCCATGTCCGAAGCATTGTGAAAAAACTAGGAAAAATAATCAAAGTTTTGAGATTTTGTAAAGTTCTCATTATTTATTTATTAGGCTAATTCATCAAATCATACATGTTTACGTCAAGCATGGGTTCTTTGTCCATCTTGTTTGACTTCATATATTGGCTTCTTCCTTTACAAGGGTTAAGGCCCTTAAACAAGGGCATTATGAAAATTGGGTCCATAATCAATCTCTTGCAACCTTTACTTTGTTAATGTCCTCATTCTAGGCCTTACCCTTTATTTATTGTGTGAGAATCTCTAGCACACCAAATTCTCCCCCTAGGAAATATGCATTTGTGTGGTCTTGTCCTTGGCCCCTTTCTTATGGGAATGCCCTTCAACATTGGGGCTTCACCCTACACTTAACAAGCATGCAAAAAAGTGTGAATACTCGATAAAAATTGGTGACCATTAGGTAGGCAAAAGGAGAGAAGCGGACCGAGTTGTCAATTTCCTTTGGATAACACCATACAATATAGTATTACATTAGTTAAATCATTTTTGACCTTGTCAAATTTGTACTACTATAGTTAGCTTATCAAAAGTTCTACCTCATCTACATTGAACCCCATGGGCGGCTTGTTATATGGTATGCCTAGAGCACTAGGGAGAAATTTCTGACTTCTATTTGAAGGGCACACCCTTACACACATCATCCTTTTAAAAAGTTAGTTATTTGAGGAACATGCAAGCCAACAACACAATGGGCAAGAAGAAGATGAAGATTGTTGCATCAAGTGCCAGTTGTTACTAGATTCTATACTTAGTGGCTGACCTCATGTTTTTGCCCTTATTGTTGTTTTAGACATGTTTCCATACCCTGGCCCCCTTTCCCTTTGAGCCCCTCCCTCACAACACAAGATTCAAGTGTAGATGTTGTTTTGTCCCCAAGTTTCATGAGCCATGAAGCTTGGGACCACACCAAATACCAATTTTTCTCATAGCCACTTTGCTGGGCACAATGGCCTTTATAGTGAGCATGTTCCATAAAATGTTTAAACAAGGGGTGTGTGTCAATTACACTCTGGCCTTGCCATTTACATTAAAATATATCTGAAGGCAAAAGAAGAATTATGGAAACTCAAATATTTCACTATGCAAAAAAAATATAATCTTCTAGAAATCCTCTATAATTTTTTTTAAAAAAACCAAAATCCTTCAAGATATTATAACTCTATTATAACTAATCTCAAGTTTCAACACAAGCCAAAATGTCATCTTTTTTAAAAACAAAAGGATTAAATCATTTGCCTCTCTCCTCACCTATTTCTGGAGCTTTTAAGTTTAGCCTCTTAAGCAATGTCTTTTTTTTGGTGGCCAATTTGCAAACCACGGGCGAGAAAAATAAACGTAATTGAAATATTTTTGTTTCAAATGTCTAGGTTTTAAGAATTATTATTTTTAAATGAGAGAAATTTTTAATTTTGAAAAATTTGTCACCACTTTTCTACTGTCTTTTTAGTTTGGGGTGGTGTGTTGTCACTTTCTTGCTCTTATTATTTAAACCACTGGGGACATCAAGTTCCCAAACTTTCTCGTGTCACAAGAAGCATATAAATAAGGAAAAGGGGAGGACCTCTTGAAAAGATGCCTAGCCTAAAAAAGAATCCCTCATCTATTGTAACAACATGTCTCAAAATAGAGACCTATTGCTTTAGACATCTTTTGTTTATAAATGTGGGCAAAACTAAGAAGAAGGACTAACAATGCCCTTTGCTCCCCCCACACCATGTTGACACATCGACTAGAAAACATTGTCCATCTGGTGGTGTAGACATCTGAAAACCTCTACAACTAGAGGAAGAAACATTTATAAATATTAAATATACCTTGAGATGCTCACCAACTAGGCCTACTACTCCTTTCAAAAATTGAAAAAACCAAAAAAAAACATTACTCTGAAACTTCAGACCAAAAGTAATTTTAAGTCAAGTCACTAAATATTATATACATGTGTGTTTAAAAATTCACTTGTCTCTTGCCATAAAGTCCAAGCCACTTTTAACACTAGAATGTTGTAGAGCCAAGTGAATCCTTAGTAGTCCTTACCTAAAGGTAGGGTCCGATAGACAATTGATTTTGGATAATCTTTGCTATGGTTGCCCTTAGATAATCATCCAAAGACAATTCATACTTACCTCATTTTCAAGCCTAATTATGTTACTTTTTTTTCAAATAACTAACTTTTATCCTTGTAATTATCTCATTTATTTCTTAAAAAGTATTTCATTCCTTTTCTCTACCCATCAACATGGATATGAAAAAACAAATTAATATATGCCTTTTCATGTCCATGATATTTATATTAATTCAAATTAAATTTGACATTGACATAAATAATGATGAACTATGAAAAGCATATGGAAACGTTAAATGAATAAAAAAAAAGTTGATTGTCATTGGTAGTACATAGCAACACAAAGCCCAACTAGTTCTTCTATGGGGTAATTGTTCAAATTTATTATAGGGGGATGAATGACCATGTCATTTATTGGATTAGGTCAAACTAGGTATTAGTTTATTTTTATTTGTTTTGACAAGTTTTTGCAATTTTTTGACTTGAAAAATCTAGTTTCAAGTAGTGGTGGCCAGTTTTTTCATAATCGCGAAGTAGATTATTTTTAAAAAATTGGGTGCCAATTAGATTATCAATATCAAGAAATTTTGAATGTTGTTTAGACTATCAATATTTTTTTGGTAATAACCATCAATTATGCATAAGGGTAAAATTTCAAATACTTGATTGATAACCTGCATTTAACCTACTAATTACACACTAGGATTAGGGTGTTTAAATTAAATTTTAATTTTAAAAATTCTTATTTTAAAAATTTGAAAACAATTTCACCAAGTTCGAGGATGAGATGCATGAATACAAACAACAATGGAAGAACATGACTAAAAAGGAAAGATCCATCTGCACATTCAAATAGCCGGCACAAGAAACCAAAATAACTTGGCCTCTTTGTTGGCTTTGCTTACTACCAAGGCAAGGATATTGTGTTCAGATTCATTATAGAGTATAGTAGCTTAAGGGATTTTTATAGGCCCCTAGGTAATAATAATAATAATAGGTCTACGTTTATATGAGAATTTTTTGAAAGATGATATATTTTGGCTTGTGTTGAAACTTGAGATTAGTTATAAATAGAGTTATAATATCTTGAAGGATTTTGGTTTCTTTTAGAGGATTTTTTGAAGAATATATTTTTGCATGGTGAAATATTTGAGCTTCCATAATTCTTCTTTTTGCTTGAAGATATTTTCTAATGTAAATGGCAAGGCCACGGTGTGACACACCCCTTGGTATTGCGAGGTCATGCATGTGGGCGCTCATGAGGCAATTTCATGGTACTAGTGCGTGCCCTTGACCTTCGGACACTGTGAAGTCGCGTGCTTCAACACCACCACCACCTCCGCGAGGCTTTTGCTTCACGATTTGGTTTCCTCAGCAATGCCAGCGAGAGAAAACCAAAAATAGAACTTCTTGTTTGAAAACACGAGAAAGTCGCAACAGAAAAAAAGAGATCATGATCTTATCAGTTCCAATCAAGATCTCTCTTTTCTCCTCTGTCCTCCTCCTCCTCTTCTCTCGCCTGCAGCAGCGCAGCGCTCCTCCTCCAGGCCACGCTCCCCCCGTGCTGGGAATCAGAGAACGGCCGTGCCCGCACCGCCCGTGTTGGGAACTTGAGAATAGCCGTGCCCGCACCGCCCGTGCTGGGAACCAGAGAACGACCGTGCCCGTTCCACCCGTGCAGGGGAGCAGAGAGCCGGCCGGCCTTCTGTGACGAACCTGGCCTGACACCCCCCACAGCGGGCCCAATCGATGAAAATTCGAGAATCCAGGAATGCCGGGCCAGGCCCGATCGGCCTTCTGTGATGGACTCGAGCTCCGTGACAGACAGACAAAAAAATTAATATATAAGATTTCACATGCATGAGGTTGTGGGGGGCTGTTTCGCATAAAACCCATTCCCACTCCTTCGGGAATAATTATGGTGTATGATCCCCAAGAGGGACGGGGAAATTACTTACCCATAATCTCTTCAAGTTCAATGCTCATCAATGAAGGTCCTAATGCCCGGAAAGGCCCTGAGGTCAAGGCATAAAACCCGAATGGTAACTCCCAAGCTCCAATGTGTAAAAAATTGTTCCCTTGTACAATATTGGAGTATGGAGTCATGGAAGTGGATTGAAACTACCTACCATTGCACCCGACCAAACCACCAAAATTGATGTCATTTTCCCCTTCACTTTTGTTTCGTGGGAAAAAAAAGGGGGAGCAAAGAAAAACCCCATTACAAAATTTCTGCTACAGGCAGAAACTTAAGGTGCATTCACACCTAATGTTAAGTCAGTGTTGAGTGTGAAAATCTAGGTGGCATCTTAGGTGGCACCCAATGTTAAATGGGTGATTGTTTAATAGTAAGTGAATGTTAACTTAACATAAAAAATCTTGGTGGTAAATAGGTTTAGGTCCTAAATGACTAGCTTGGTTGTTAAGGGACTTAATACTAGAGTCCTTAAACACCAAGTGTGAATGCACCTTTAGTATTTTTTTCTTCCCAATGATAGATACACTGCTGGTGCTTTTATGTCAGGGTTTCTTTTTTTTTAGATTAAAAAGTGTCTTAAGGCAAATAGAAGATTTATGGAAATTCAAATATTTCACCATGCAAAAATATAAATCTTCCAAAAAAAAAATCCTCTAAAAGAAACCCAAAATCCTTCAAGATATCAAAAGTCTATAACTAATTTCAAGTTTCAACACAAGCCAAAAATATCATCTTTCAAAAATCCTAATATTTTTTTTTAAAAAATAGACCTATTATTGTCTAAGGGGCCTATAAAAATCCTTTAAGCTACTATACTCTAGAATGAATCTTAAACACAATATCCTTAAGGGCCTTGGTAGTAGGCAAGGCCAACAAAAAGAAAAAAGAAAAAAAAGAAAAAAACTTAATAAAGCTATAGAGGTCTGGATGTCAGGAACATGTGGATGAAAAAGGGGAACGAAAAAAAGCTCAAAATAACTAAAAAAGAAACTGAAGGGAAACAGAGATGTCTGGATGTCAGTGGATGTAGGGAACAGGTAATATCGTGTCATTAATAAATAGGTACCTAAATAGAATAATGCATTTAATTAATGAATAAGCTGGCATGGCTATTGGACGTCTGAAATAGATTTGCCAGGAAATTCGCAGTTTAACCGGATTTTTTTAATTAAGGAAGAAATACCAACAATTACCAGAAAACAAGATCTCACCTTTTAAATCGTCCCGCGAAACTCGCCAGAATTCGAGTGGCATGTTTTGCGGCGAATCCTGGCGATTCCAGGAACCCCGGCTCTGGAATAGGCATTTACTATCCAAATACTTACCGTCGGATCCTCCATCCAGCGGTCTGAAATCGGTTCGCTGGATTCCAGGGACACGACCGGGTACATTAGAATGGGTCTTCTAGGTAGTCAGGTAGGTAGGTGTGTAGGCTTGCAGGCCTACATTCCTACCTTCCATATTGCCGTTAATGTAGGACACGCCCGTCTTTAATCGCCTGCAAACAGTCTCTTTAACACTGTCACGCACGTTGGCCGTCGGATTCACTCAAGGACAAATCCGTGCCTGTCGATTTCAACCCCTTTCTAAAAGATACGTTAAAGAGATCCGGTTCGGTTGCTTTGAATTTTCTTACTGTTGAACGGCACGGTTTGTGATTTTTATTTTTATTTTTGTTGCACGGTTAGGATTAGCCCTTTGTATATCAGCCGTTGGATATGAAGCATATGAAGTATGCGCCGTTCGTTCGAAAAGTTTGTTTGTTTGTTTGTTTGTTTGTTTTCGTGTGAGGAGAAAGATGAGGTGATCGTAGCCGTTTAGTCGGGGTACGGTCAGAGGTAGGCGGATCTGGGCCGTTGAAAGGAAAAAGATGCGGGTGAAGTTACGTAAGAAATATATATATATGCCCTGCTTGTGGTCGCGGATCTTTTTCGGGGAAGGGGATACTTGAGATGATCTGAACCGTACTGTCAGTTTGTAAGGACATCTGGGTCGTAGGATTTGGGAAAGATGGGAAGGTTGTGTAAGGTAAAAAAAAAAGGGGGAGTGGGGTCATCTCTCCCGTTTCTGCCGGCCGTGATTGTGTTTCGATGTTTTGCGCTGCTGCTGCTGCTCGCGTCGCAGTAGAAGAACGGAAACAGGCCGCTGCCTTCTCCTCTCCAGTCTCTCTCCAGTCTTGTCAATATTTAGCTTATGGGCTAGAGGGAGGAGAACGCGGATGAAAGTGGAATAAGAATCCTCGTGTGCTCAATAAGCAAGTCGTTGAGCTGTTGAGTATGATCACCAACATTTCTCCGAAAATCTGTAATCTCTCTAGTTTCTTGTGCAGGGCTTTCTCCTGGCCTTCGTCCCCGACTGCTCTTCTTCTTCTTCTGGTGGTTCTTCATCGCTTCCTTCTGCTGTCGGGGTGTGTATGTGGCCCCCTCAGACAGAAGAACCTAGTATTGACCTCTTGTCATCATCAACACTTCCGCAGCAGCTTCCGGGAGTCATCTATTGGGTCTTCGTTCCTCTTCAGGCCTGCCTGTGATCTTCTGTGATCTTCACCAGCCTACGCCATCTTTTCGTCTCTTCTTGGCATAGAGCTTCTAGGTTTTTGTTTGATCACACCGATCGTGGCTCGAAAGGCAGCTGACGACGAGTTTTCAGCCAGCTGAAGGTTGAAGATTAGCAAAGGCCTGCCTTCAGTACGCGCGCCCCCGTCCCCTCTTCTCAACACCCTTGCGCTGAATTTTGCTTCACAATAAGGCGACCTGCAGGCAGCACGGAATTGAAGAGCACCCTGGACTTGCATCTTGAGTACTGTGGTAGCAGGTTGCGACGTTGAGCAAGTTTGTGCGGGAGGTTTGATAAAGGATGGGAGCGGGAAGGGGAGGAGGGAGAGGAGGAGGTGGCATGGAAACCGCGAAGAGAGCGTACAGAACGCTCTTCTTCATCATCTTCATGCTGGGATCACTCCTTATCTCGTCGATGCCTCTTCTTGTCTCCATCGCTGACATCGCCATTCCCTGCACTCTGCTCTCGACATTCACTTGCTGCGAGTCTTGCTTCTCGTTCAGAATCGACTGGTCGAGTTACAGTTTCCGCTCTTCCCTTGTGGATATCCCCTTCGTCTCCCTGGTCCGCTCTGTTGCTGCCATCTGTAAGTGTCTTGCATCCCATTCTGCATTTGTCTGTGCAATCGTTGCTCCTCCCTGGTTTGCTGTCGCTCCGCCCCAGTGCTCTGTTTTGTCGTTTCTTGAACTTTTTGCTTGCTTCATGCTCCAGGTGCTTACTTTGTGTGCGAGATACCGAGCCTCTGCCATGGGCATTACCTAGGTATCACTGTGATATTGGGGATTGCAAGCATGGCGTTCTTGTCAGCCAAAGCTGGCCTCTACAACACCTTTGATACGAGAACAGGGATTTCGCCCGTGGCAGCCGTGGAGGGACAGCACCATTTAGGGTTTCCTTTGCTGCTGATATCCTCATGTGTGTTTGCTCTGGTTCACATTGTGGTGGGATACAAGTCATGGTGTCAAGCCCGCCGCAAGCTTGCTTTCTTCTCAACAGATCCTGAATCGGTTAGTAGTTCATCAAAACACTATTTTATTTGGCAAGCTCTGAAGGTGTCTGCCTTTCTCTTTCTTTTGTGATATTGAGCACTCAACTCAAACGAGCTTTGTGGGTGCAGGTTTTGGTCTCTAAGATCAGTGGAAACTCATACACAAGAATCCCTCGAGCGGCAACTACTTCCCCTCTTTCCAGGAAATTAGACTTGGAATGCAGTAGTACCTTGGGGGTGAAATATGACATTGGCAAGGATGTCCCTGCTCGGATGCTTGCAGACAAACAGAGCCTCTTTATGGACTGTAAAGGGATTATTTTGCACTACAAAGTCATTGATGGAAGTTTGTATCATGATCTGGATGATAAGACTGCCATGGCTACAGGAATTTATGCATTGAAAAACCTTGTTCCACAATCTCCAATGACATGGAACCCTATGGGTAGAGTCCCAGCCACCGCTGCCTCCCTGCATACTCCGTTGCTCAGCAATTCGTTACCTCAGTTTGCCATCTCTTCAAGCCTCAATGGATGGCCAACAATCTTGCAGCAAACAGCAGGTCAAGTGCAGCCCTCTGGAATGTTTGAAAGCTTTGATTTCCTATCTAAAGGGGATTCCAACCTGTCAAATCAGCAATTACTGCATGAGAAGGACACTGGAGTTGTGCTGCTCCATGGATTTGGTGGAGGAGTATTTTCCTGGCGTCATGTTATGGGCTCCATAGCAAGGGAAGTTGGATGTCGTGTTGTGGCTTTTGATCGACCTGGCTGGGGGTTGACCTCACGGCCCCAAAGACTTGAGTGGGAGACTAAAGGGTTTCTGAATCCATATGATCTTCACACACAGGTGGATCTACTCTTTGAATTCTGCCAGGAGTTAGGGTTAAGATCGGTGGTACTTGTGGGCCATGCGGATGGTGGCTTGCTTGCGCTCATGGCTGCTGCCAGGGCTCTGAAGTCCAAAGACTCCATCCAGGTCCGTTGTGCTTCACCCTCTGTGAAATTTGTACACTCATTAGAGATGAAAAGACATGGGCTTGAATCTCCAATTTTCTTGCTACTGCAGGAATTGATATTGGAATTGTGTGTTGGGATGCAGGTGGAGGTTAAGGGACTGGTATTAGTAGGTGTGAGCTTGTCACAAGAGGTCGTCCCACCTTTTGCAAGGGTACTCTTGCACACGTCACTTGCTCGACACATGCTCCGGCCACTGCTGCGGTCAGAGATTGGGCAAGTAATGACACGCCGTGCATGGCATGATGCTTCCAAGCTCACCTCAGAGACCCTTGATCTATACAAGGTCTGCTTTCTGCCCTGCTGTTGACTTGTTTCTGGAGTGTTGCTGTGCAAATAGATAGCCCACAATCTTCTGCAATAACCACTGATACTGAAGTCCACAATGGGTTTGCAGGGGCCCTTGCATGTGGAAGGGTGGGACAAGGCACTGGCAGAGGTTAGCAAGGCCTCTATGACAAGCGGAGTCTTGTCCAGCACCAGTGCAGCTGAGCTGGTACGGTGTGTGACCAACCTGCCAGTGCTTGTCATTGCCGGTGTCCAGGACCACTTGGTTCCTTTGAAAGCTGCACAATCTCTCACATCTCAGCTACCACTCTCTGTAAGTTGTTCTCTTGCTATACATCTTCATACACACATCTTCTTAAGTGCACAATTTCTTGGCCTTCGACACATAGATGTTGAACTTGATAATGTTTGAGAAATAGAGACTCTGTCATTCAATTGACATTCTCTAACTGTTCTGTTGGCGACTGCAGAGACTGGCAGCAATTCCTGGATGTGGACATCTGCCACATGAGGAGTGTCCAACAGCTTTACTCTCATCTACAATTCCTTTCATATCCCAGTACCTTTATGAACAGATAACAGATAACCTTGTATAACAGGAGCTCTCTCTTGCTCTGATGGTTTCAGGGAGTGATCAAAAGAAGTTGGTCTTACACTCTCTCCAAAGTGTCGAGATGCTCCCCTTGATTTTGTAGCAATTAGTCAGGATCCCAGTGATGTGGCCAAGCGCACAGATGCTCTTTGCACAGCACCATTAGTTTGAGCTACTAAATGGTTCATTGAAGTGGGGAGGAGGGAGGGTTACAATCTTCTCTTGTTGTACCATTCTTGCCAATTTGACTTGGCCATTCTTTCTCTACCTGAAAGCATGGTGCCCATCTGACCAGGGAAAATGCTGGGCAACCAGCTTGTACTTTTATCTCTGTATTCTATTACAGTCAAACCAGTGTGGCTTCAATGGGAGTTGCTCCTATATGATGTCATGCATGTGTGTTCCATATGCACCTCTGTACAACTTCTAGTTATTAGTAAAGAGTCATCTGTGTATTGTGCTTCAGTGCAATTCACAGTTTTTCATGTTGAATTACAAATTGCAGTTGGCAGGAATTTTGCTGCAGTTCTTTATGTATCCGTACTGTTGCCGTTGTCAGTTTGAGATTGTTTGATGTTGCAGCAGCAGCTGTTTAAAAGATAAGGGTGCAGAGAGTAGTTGTGCGTCTGTGGTGTTGCTTCTTCAGATTCAAATGCTGCCACAAATACAAATCTTGCAAAATCCATTTTGTCACCTGCACATGTTTTGTTATCAGCATATACACATGACAGGCTTAACACACTCATTATAATCTTATATGCAAGTCACATAGAAGAAAATAATACACTCTTCTTTGTCATGGTGTTTCTTTTTGGTTTGGCTTTTCTTTGTTTGAAACCAAGTCTCAAGCTCAGAGTTTTACAATCTTCTGCAATGTACCTGATGAACTCTTGTTGTTGTTCCTTCAACTCTTTGCCCAGAAGAAAAAGTTTTCACCTATCTTAGACCTTGCTTGGTGAGGCAGAATTTGGCCTCGTTGTTCCCAGCACCTTGCTTGAGGTTTTGACTACTGCATTTCTCCCATCCCTTATGTGCTGCCTCCTACCCTTCTGGTGGGTCCTGGTGCTGCTTTGCAGGCTTGCTCTGATGTCTTTGCTGGATGTTGTAGTATGAGGAAATATGTATGATGATCAAATGGAGCCAACATCATATGCAGCAGACACAGTTTATTATGTATCATTTCCATGAGAACCTTACACTGAAGTGCAGAGTATGTGTCTCTCAAGAAT
>Ga0209208_10002836_pt1 | contig 24901 bp, 20 predicted proteins | sample S1TSphfallax_3_FD_187694 | JGI IMG/M metagenome (GOLD analysis project Ga0209208, IMG submission 187694) | Host-associated microbial communities from peat moss isolated from Minnesota, USA - S1T2_Fd - Sphagnum fallax MG (SPAdes) (version 2) | ecosystem: Host-associated > Plants > Peat moss >...
CCCTCTCCCCCCCTGCTGGCCCACACAGTTCTGCCATAGAAACTGTGACAGGGTTGTGCAGAACAGACAACCCTGTAACAGACAGACACCACCACTGTAGTTTTAATATATAAGATTGTGTACATAATGTTATGAATGGTTTGGCATTTGTAAGACAATAGGATTAATGATGATCATACAACCTTGCTTTTTTGTTACATTGTTTTTTGAATTACTGGGTATTATTTTTTGGATTTTTTTTGCAACCCTCGTACCTGACAAGTCTTGTGTTAAAAAACAAATCTAAATTTGGACCTAATCGTTCTTCTAAAGTCTAAAAATAGGCCAACATTGGTTCTCACTATAGTTGGCCAGTTATTGTTTTATTTTTTCATAATTGGTTAAATATTTTATTTTATATTTTATATTTTTGGACCACACAAGGTATAAATTAAGCCTTGTTGGTTATCAATTTCATTGTTAGAATAATACCACCAATACCAATTTACTTGGTTACTTTTAGTTATAACCATTGAATATGCATAAGGGTTAGTTCTCAAATACCCACCTTGAGAATTGTTGGTTATACCTAGCGAGTTTATAAGGGCTTTTAGAAAATATATTTAATTAAAAAAAAAATCATAACATGTTTAGGTTTTAAAGATTGATAACCTACCTAGATGAAATTGCAATCATCTTGATCGGTTGTCAACATTTGTTTGTAATTTCAATACCAAACCATAAGGGTGTTACTGGTGCATGGAATGCGATGTAACTAGGTGGGGGTAGGTTATCTCTTCACTTTGAAAAGAATGAATAACCTGACTAGTAGGTTATCAATAATTGGGTTGGAAATCAAGTATTTTTTCAATGTTTTGTTTCCTACTTGCATATATAGTATGTAGCCAAATCTGGCTAAATCATCATATGGATGATGATTGCCACTTTAGCTACATGGCAAAATTGATGTACAAGCAGCAAGAGGGAAATTCCCAATTTCACAGGGATTGCATGATTATTTATCCCGCCCCCTAGGTGGTGGAATCTTCTACTTCGTCCGGATTTTGACATGGGCACGAGCTTTACGCCATGTAAAAAGCCCTTGGAGGAGGGCTGAGCGGAAATGCAGGCGGAACTGTCTGAGCTCCTGCCATGTGCCAGATCCTTATTCTTCCTGCACTGCCCTCCTCCTAGGGCTTTACACTACGTGTATGCCCCCTGAGTTTTTAAACCATTATACCCAGTGGGTACCCGCCAGGTATCACAATGCAAAAAAAGTTGCATGAGCATTTTGAAAAGTGAGGCGAGTGTTTTTCCATTGGGCATTTCACTCTTCGAAATGCCCCCCCAACTCATCAACAGTTTTCACTATTGTCGTCAATTGAGTATTGTTGTTGGTTTTGGCTCTTGTTGTCAATTGAGTCTTGTGGTTGGTTTTCGCAATTGTTGTCAAATTTTTGGCCAAACCCAAAGGTCAATTCCTGAGTTTTACTGACCTTTACGGATAAAACTTCACTATTATAGACAACATGAAGAGGACAACTTGACTCTGAAAGTTGTAACTTGCCTTGTAAGCATGTGTGGAATTGATCTAGACTCTAAATGACAGCTCATTCCGGGTATAATGGGGGGGTATAGCTCTAAAGATATTCCATTGCAGTTAAGTCAGTACTTGTGTAACTGAGCTCATGCTTGTCACACATTCTGCGAAAAGGCTGCCATGTTGCACATTCCGGATTAAAAGGAGCGATGAGGAAAATGGTAAAAAATGCCGCCATGTTGCACATTCCGGATTAAAAGAAGTGATGAGGAAAATGGTAAAAAATGAGACCACGTTGCACATTCCGGATTAAAAGGGGTGATGTGGAAAATGGTAAAAAATGATGGGAAATATCCATCCATCCATCCATCCATCCATCTGGAAATCATCCGATCATTTTTTTTCCAATTTTGCTTCTGGAGAGAGAGAGAGAGAGACAAGGTGAGGTTGCCGAATACATTGCACCTAACTGTCTATCCGGTGCATGCTGAAATTCCTCATTGGCCGAGCGGAATTTCTTTCCCGAACTGTGTTCGTCACCTATTTTGGCAGTTAATGGCAGCGGCATGAATCCTGAGGACATACCGGAGTACCTGGGTGGCAGCTTCCGCACCAATAATTCTATTACTTGTAGACATGTGGAAAATTTTCAAAAAAAAAAAAAAAAAATCGAAGAAAAACAATTTGTCACAAAAACTCAGCTTCTTTTGAATTGTTTAACAATATTATATTTTTCGATATGGAATCTGTCCAGATTAATTAATTATTTGACATACGTGTGTTGAAGCTGCCCTTGCAATCTCTCCCGTAGTGCAATCATGCTTCCTTATAAACTTGGGGGGTACTTATTACATTTGACGGGAGAAGTGCGTGGTCATATTATTTAGAAAGAAAGATCGGATTCAAAGTCAGCTGAGCAGATTCGGATATATATTTGGGACCCGAGCATATGCTAATGGGACCCAACTTACCACCGGTTTACTTTTCACTTTGTAGACTTCCTTTTTCCTTTTTCCTTTTACCTCTTTCGGAGGGAAGTTCTTCAGAGGGTTCAAGTTCGTTGCCGTCTTGTCTGTGATTGGTTCACGTATGAATAAAATGAAACCTCATTGGATATCCCTGATTCTCGCTCTCACTTTAAGAATGCAGGCCAGTACATAGAGTGTGCAAAGGATCCACGATGTAAAGTGGTTTTGAATTGGTTATTAATTATTTTTTTAAAAATATATTAAACATCCGGAATTGCCCATGAGGTCATAGAGTTGGCCACGAGGCCACATAACACACCATTATGACTCCGTTACGTACGTACTCAAACTAGGGAAACGACAAACTTTTTTCCACCGGGCCTACTACAAACAACAACCTAAGTTAGTGTGATTTAGTTCCTTACGAATAATAATACTCCATTCAAAGAAAAAAAAAAAACATTCTTCTCGACTACACCCACCACCCCGACCCCGCATCAAAACAAATTGTTTGGTTTTTTTCTTCAGCTACCAGCCCAGAGGTTTAACAAAGTTGGGGTATATTACAAATATATACCAACCAAAGGACTCCCCACTCCAGAGTACCCTACTTATTATCTAGTTCGTATATTCTATGTCCATTGGATCCCTTTTCCGGCCCGTTAACACTTCCTTTTTATTCATTCTTTTTCGAGGACTTGGAGCCATGGCGTGGGGAGGGAGTCCCTAAACCCTAATTAGTGGACATTTTTGGGGTGTACCACCTATTGGACAGTGGGTCCCTAACCCTATGTACTTAGTCCCCCCCCTCGCCCCCCTTTTTTTAAGGGTACATTGCATGGCCAGGAGTTCGCTTACCCTATATAGTTGATTATATTTTTGGGGTCCCCACCCATTCATTGCATGCAAAAAGTTCTTTGTTTGAGGGGTTCATGTGTTCAATTGGCTTTTATTCTAAACCCTTTTGGGCTTCATTTGAAACCCATCTTTGCTTTTTTAGCAATGATCACTAAGGGGAAAAAAGAGTGATCTAACAACAAGTTACACCACCTTGAAACTTTGTTGTTTGATTCTCTTCTTCATCTTGGTTGGTGATCACACTCATCCTCTCTTAGGTATCTTTTGCTTAATGTAAGTGAGATGAGCACAAAGTGTTTGTGAAGCTCTTTCCAAGCCCTTCTTCAAGTATACAAAGTTTTAAGCTAAGTTTCCGATTTAAATTATTTAATTCAATTTTTGAGAAATTTACAAAGTTAATAATACTTTATAGGTTTCTTAAGCTATTGTTACCCTAACATATAGGTATCTTATAGGTATGATTTTGATAATATGGTCAAATAATTTTTTCTCTTCACATGTTTGGTAAAAGGAAAATGTTGTCAATCCTCTTCCCTATGGATTTGAGAAACTTGATACAAAACAAGCATAGGCACTTCTTCAACTTGTCTTTCCTTTTGATTGCATAGTCAACACTCGTGTTACATTATATTATTATTGCTTAACATATTTGACAATTAATTGTTTTAAAGGAAAAAAAGAAGGCTAAAAAAATAATGTTAATTGGAGTTTGGTTTGTAAAGTGATCTTCTTTTTCCACATGCCAACCAAAGAAATTATTTTATATATATTTTACTTTTGACTCCAAAAAAAATGATTCTTTATTTATATTTTCAATTATTTTTATGGAAGTTTCTAGAAGTTGAATATACCCAAGAATCAATATAGGGCAATGTTTTAAAAAATTATTGCAAGAGTGAAATGGCTTCTTCTAGGTTGGTTACCCATCTTGGTACTTCTTCTAGATCCGTCAAACCAGGCTTTGGGGGGAGGGGGGCGGGATTTTTATAGTGGTGGGTAACACAAATTCAATGATTTTTTTCGAAAAAATCACCAAAATAGAGGAAAAATATCCTTTAAAAACACCAGATTTCTAATGTGGTTCAAGTAGGTGGCCAAAAATATATAAGCATATATATTTTTTATTTTTTTCTTTAATATTTTTATAATAGCCAAATTTGGCTTATTGGCTTATGGATGATTTCCACCTTGGCTACTTCACCCCCAAAAAAAAAAAACTACGTGGAACATTAGAGTGTCCTAAGCTTCCACAAAAGGAAACTATGTAAAAGGTCAATTAGCACCTAGACTAGTGGGTATACCATGATAAAACTAAAAGACCAAATGTTTTTTTTTTCCTACACTCTAAAACATTATAAATATGTCGGCCCAAGACTAAATCAATGTCTTAGAATTTATAATATAGACACTAAATGATGTTAATTTTTCAACCTAATTAGAAATATAGCCACTAAATGTTTCAAGCCAAATAAAAATCTAGCCATGAAATGACATTAAACTCTATAACCCACCATGCACACAACACCCTCTCCCCAAAAGAAAAGCATTAGAGCAAAAGAAATACGAAAAAGGATAAAAGAAAAAGACCAACAAAGTTCAAACCCAGAGAAACGTGGGGAAAGAAAAAACAGAAATGAAAAGAAAAGAGAAATGGCTTCTTAAACTTATCCCACAGGTTACTTCGTTTTGACCATGATTAAGTGCTTATCCCAGGTTACTTCTTTACTCCATGGTTAAGTTTACTATTGACTATGGTTAGGCCGTCACGGAGAAGGCGGAGGACGACGACGACGACGACGATACGCGAGTCTCGTCGTCTTCGCGAGACGCTTCCTTTCAATCACCTGCCGCAGCAGCAGCAGCTTCTGAGGCGGCAATTCACGCCACCTTTTTTTATGCTGTTGCCGTTGTTTCCATCTACATATATGGTTTCGTTGCTGCACTTCGCGTTGCATGCTTCCTGCTGCCTCAATTCCGGTGCGATTTGGTGCAGAAAGGAGTGGGAAAAATGGCCATAGAGCAACAACAGCAGCAGCAGCGCAGTTAGTTGACGAGAACAAGTCGTTTTGCGTCTGCTTTCTTAATTGTTTCTTCTTCCTCGACTACCTATCTTTTCTTTGCAGAAGAACAAAACATAAAAAACAAAGGTATGTACCTTCATTTTGGTTGGTTTCCTCAATTCCATCATAGAGTCTGTTTCTTTTTCTTTATTTATTTTCTTTGTTTTTTTTTTCTTTCTCGTCTTTTGTCGATTTGAGATTTGGCTTAGAGTTTCTTCTTCTTCTTCTTCTTCTTCTTCTTCTTCTCTCTCGTTTTAATTGATGATTTGGTGTTTTTGGACACTCTTGCTCTATTCAAGGTTTCTGATGACACTCTCAGTTTTCAGAGGACGAGTAATAAGTGAGGAGAAGTGTGGATAGAGGGAAAAGACGATACAACATGCTTTGGAATTGCCAAGTGCAAAAGAAGAATGGAAACCGTTTGTATCGAAGATGCTTAAATATCTGAATGCTTTCTTTTTTGGTCCACTCACAGTCAGTGTAATATCTATTCTCGGCTTCTTTGTGAAAGGATAACAGAGTGTTGTAACTTGTCATAAAAGTTAACCTTTTATGGAGTTTTGTTTGGATTAGAACGGAGGAATAAGATTGAAGAATATTGAAGAAATGTGTGAGCACAGAGAGGAAGAAAACAACGTCTTTTGGCTTCTTGTAAGAGCTTTTATAAGAAGAACAGGCGAAGGATTATTTCAGAGTCCGGAGTCTTTGTGAGGGTCTTGGACATGAATGGCTGTGAACTGCTTGCTGAAATAGTTTTTTGTACCAAGGAAACAACACATAACGAAGAAAAATCCTCTGCCTTTCTCTCATATTGCTGTGCTATTCTGCTAAAAATCTGCTGTGACAGCACAAAACCTAATTTGCAGAGAGGGTGCGTTTCCAGAACCGTTTCACTCTCTTGTTGAATTGCAAAACCAAGTCCTTTATCCTATTGAGCAGCTTTCTTAGGCTCCTTCATCCATGAAGGAAATTAGGTTTTGAGAGAGAGAGAGAGAGTTGCAGTACTACATGTTGTCTCCCTTTTGCTCATTGCACCTTTCTTTCTTGTTTGCTGTGGAAGTTTTTGAAATTGAGGATGTCTTCCAAAGGACATCCCAGTGAAAGTCAGATAACTGATTCTGGTGTGTTTTGTTAGTTTTGCAGAGGGCAGCAGAGTTGGTGAAGATGAAGAAGTCACATGGCCACACTCAGTGTGGTTTGGTCCTTTTCCTCCTCCTGCACTCATTCCTAGCACCCACAAGTCTTGCAAAGAAGACGCAAATTTCTGGACCAGTCAAGACGGTTGTGGTTTTGGTGATGGAGAACAGATCTTTTGACCACATGCTTGGATGGCTCAAGACCCTGAACCCGGAAATTGATGGGCTTTCTGGGACTGAATGCAATCGCCTAAACACCACGACAACAAATTCTCCGTTGGTTTGTGTGTCGGACATTGCAGAGTTTGTGGATCCTGATCCTGGGCACTCTTTCCAGGCTATCCGGGAGCAAATCTTTGGCCAAAATGACACTTCACAGAGACCTGTTCCCATGAATGGATTTGCTCAGCAAGCTGAGAGCATGTCAGAAGGCTTTTCCAAGACTGTTATGAGTGGTTTCAGGTATGCCAGAAACAACATGGTTTTCTTCAACATGCAGATTGTACAATTTGTAATTGCTGCACTATTATGTTCTAAGAACAAAGGAGCTTGTGATAATCTGTTGGTTTTTGTTGATGAGGCTTTGGCTTTATCAGAAGAATCAGAACTGCATCAGGAAGAGTGAGGAGAGGTGTAAATCCTTAACGGGTTGTGAACATTGAATCCATTTATCCATTGGGAGGTTCAGAAGAATAAGGGACAATAGTGTGCTGGAGCAGTTTAACCACTGTGTGTGGTTGTCTGTACAATTGTGAAGCTGTCTAGCAACTACCTCCTAATTTCTTTCAGCCATCATCTAGATCTTGGTAGCGATTTCAAAACACTTGACTCAGTAGGCTACAATTTTAATTAGCTGTACGTTGTACAGATGTCTGGTGAGAATTCAGAAAGTCAGGAAGCAAAAGAGACTAAGTTTGAGAGTAAAACTTTCATGACACAAGCATTTCTTATTGGCAGGCCTGAAGTTGTTCCTGCATACACAGCGTTGGCAATGGAATATGCAGTATTTGACCACTGGTTTGCCTCTGTGCCAGCCTCTACCCAGCCAAACCGCTTTTATGTACACTCAGCCACATCTTTTGGGGCCATGAGCAATATGAGGAACGATTTAATTGCAGGGTTCCCACAGAAGACCATATTTGATTCAATCACTAATTCTGGTCATTCCTTTGGTATCTACTACCAGAACATTCCAGCTACACTGTTCTACCACAATCTGAGAAAGCTGAAGTATGTGACCAAGTTCCATGACTACAGTCTCAAATTCAAGCAGCATGCAAGGCGTGGAGTTTTGCCAAATTATGTTGTGGTAGAACAGCGATACTTTGACATGAACCTTCTGCCTGCCAATGATGACCATCCTTCTCATGATGTTGCTCAAGGTCAGGCATTTGTGAAAGAGGTTTATGAGATCTTGAGGGCCAGCCCACAATGGAAAGAAATGCTCTTTGTAATCACTTATGACGAACATGGGGGATTCTATGACCATGTTCCTACACCTGCTGATGATGTTCCTAATCCTGATGGTTTGGTTGGGGGTGCACCTTACTACTTTGACTTTAAGCGACTGGGTGTGCGGGTCCCTACAATCATGATATCGCCTTGGATCAACAAGGGCACAGGTATGCTGTTTTTTAATCCTTTTTCGTTTACCAAGAGAAAGTTGTTTCTTGGCTTTAAGCTTTGTGTCAATCATCATGTTGTTTTTCAGCTCATTTGGCAAGCAATATACTGATCTAATTCTATCTTTGGGACTGGGCAGTTGTGCATGCACCACAGGGCCCAACTCCAAGTTCACAGTATGAGCATTCATCCTTGCCGGCCACTATTAGGAAAATCTTCAACTTGAAGGATGACTTTCTCACAGCCCGAGATGCATGGGCAGGGACATTTGATCACATTTTATCTCAACGTACATCACCAAGGACTGATTGTCCAGGTCCCTTTCTCTCCCTACACCCTCCATAAGTTTAAAATGCTTTGCCCCTCCCAGAACCATACGGGAGAGCAACAGCATTATATTGGTGGTATCCATGAGATTAGTGGCTTCAGATTTTGAATATTTTTGTTCCTGGAGTTGGTTCTGTATCCTATTGGGAAGCTATCAGGATTGTCCATGTCAATTGTGTCTAGCTCACAGGTCTGCTATTTTGTTTGGTTTTTTGTTACAGAGAAGATTCCAAGCTCACCATGGTCGTTGAGGCACTCACCTGCTGATGAAGGTGCTCCCCTTACAGAGTTCCAAGAAGAGTTGGTACAGTTAGCATCTCAGCTTAATGGGGACCACCGGCACATCAAGTATCCCCACCTGGGGAAGTCAATGAATGTGGGACAGGCAAATGCTTATGTCACAGATGCAGTGTCCCGGTTTCTGGAAGCAGGTCGTATGGCTGTGAGATCAGGACAAGACCCTGAGTCGATGGTGGACTTGAAGCCCTCTTGGGTTGGACGGAGGGCAGGCATCTTCAATTCCAAATCCTATGACAGTAGCTGAATCTTCTTCTACTTTGTCTCTGACAGGGGGAGTCTGGGTGCAGCTTCTCTCTGGCCCTCTCACAGATGTGCAGCTTCTTCAGAGGATACAGGTACTACCTATTCGAGTTTCAATATGAAGAACAGAAATCTCTTGAGGTGGGGATTGGCCAGACATGGTGTGGGTCCACACCAAAGCCATTTGTAAAATCACGGGTGAAAAAGAAGTCAGTCAGTGTATGAAACCCCATTTGTGAAGGAAAAGTGTTGCTGGGAAATTTATTACCAAGACCCTTGAAGAAGAAGTCATCACTTCTGGGGAACTGGTTTACGAAATGGAAGTTTACCAATATAGTCATACAATACTCTTTTTACTTGAGAGAGTGGGTTGGGGAGAAGAGAGGTAGAGAACAAGGGGAGGAGGGATTGGAGTGCAGTGTCGATCATAATCACTGTGGTGTATAGCTAACTTAGTTATGATATGAAAGGAGATTGATTGATAGGGAAAGCTAGAACTAACGCCTCTCAGGAAAAATGGCAGATTTCAGTAAAACATTCAACTTCATTGAAGAAGCTAGAGTTGGGAAGACAGCTAAGTTACTCGCCTTACTCCAAGTCTCTCTTTGATTGCTTAAAACTTTGTGTCAGCTACCTTCTTGTATCCAAGAGGGTTAATATTGCTGGACGATTCATCAGATTATGTTTCTTTACTGTACACTAAAAGTAAAATATATTAGAGTCTGGTATGAGCATGCTGGATGGTGATTTACAACTTCTGCTGCTTATGTTCTTTTACTTTTATGGGTTGATTTTGACATAGTTGATTTTGCTGATGGGATGTGGACTTGTGCCTTCTTGTCTGATTTAGAAGAAATTAATTATAAGATCAGATGAAGAGAATTCTCAGAAATTTTATGAGAATTGTCAAATTTCTGAAGTAGAGTTTTTTACCAATCAGTTAATTAGCCATGTTCACACCAAGGCCTAGTTAAGTCAAGTGTTGTCTTTGTGCTCTAATCTTGCCCAGTCTGAAATCTTGAAATCTTGTTTTTCTTTTACTAAGACTCATAATTTTAGTGATGAAAAGTGTTGCACATGTCTTCAGTTTCTTTGTGCTTTTTGGAAGTTTCATAAAAATTCAATTAAATCTAGATTTATTTGTGCAGCCAGCTCTATTTCTCTTACTGAAGTTTCCAAATGGCTGAGTTCTTTCTACAAAGCTATTTTTCCTACAGTCAAATGACCTTTGGTGTCAAAATTAACAATGTTCCTTGTGTTAGTCGTTGGATTTTCAACAACTTTGCAAGAATAGTTTGATGTAATAAAACAACTTAACCTTTCAAGATTAGAAGTTGATAAAACTTCTCCATTCCTGTTTGCAGTCTTTTAATTTCTCAACTCTATACACTAAAATTGACCTACTGGATCTTAAAGCTCAGATGAAAGTTCTGATCAATAAAGTGTGTCATTGAATTTGAAAGCTTCATTGTTTTAAGGTTTGGTTGGTTTCAAAGATCTACTTTGAACTTTAGCTTTTTGTGGCTGAAAAATAAAGAAGAGATAAATTTGTTTGAAAATCTTCACAGCTTTAAACTTGTGGAGGCTTCAAATTTGATCTCTTGGTTGGATTTCTTGCTAGATAATTTGTTTCTTTGTTTTGGTCATTGTGCTTTTAGAGAATGTATCGGTATCCCCATGGGTACTAACTGTGTGCTCGATTTGCCTAATTTCCATCTCTTTTCTTATGAGTTTGAATTCTTAAAGTGTCTTCTTGAAGAATAAGACATGTCTTGTTGTGCTTCATTGATTGTCCCTTGTTTGTTGGTTTGTGGATGATCTTTTTTTCTTGATTTTCAGACTTTGAGAATTTTATGTACCTAGATCAAGACTCTTTTGACAGTGGTAGATACCTAAAAACATCTTGTGAGTTGAATTGCATTTCTAAAGGTTTCTCTTGTAACTTCTTGGATCTACTTGTGAAAATGTAGTCCTCAAGATATATCCTATGATATTTTTGACAAACATTCTTGACCATAGTATGTAAGTATTGAAATAATCAGAAGTTTCATGTTCATTCTGATATCTCAATTATTGCTAATTTGGGAGTTATCAATAGTCAATTTTACAAGTTTTGAGGCTTTGTTCTCTGATTTGCATTTCCTATTCTCTGAGGCTGGTTGAAGAAGCGTTAACATCACATTGCTTTTTCTTACAATAATGAAGATTTCTCAATTCTTATGAGATTTAGATATTCTTGTGTCAAATTGACAGAATGTGATATTTTAATTTCATGTTAATCTTTGAAGGGAAACACAAGAGGAAAACAGTTGTGTATAGAAACAGAAATGCACCACAACCTCCGTCACTCAAGGAAAATTTAGGATGTGCATGCATTGCTAGTCATAACAGTGCCCTGATATACATCCTCACAATACACCACTATCTCTTCTATGATCAAATTCTCTCTCGTCTGCTCATTGTTGCAAAGATTTGCTTTGTCTTGTGTGTGTGTTTGTGTGTGAGTAGACAAAAAACTGTCACATGCCTCACATCCCTAACACCAGCAAACATGTCTTCCTCCTCAACAAAGCAATTGAATAATCAAATTATACCAACCCAAATTCCCAGTTACAGGATTTAAGGAAGGCAATGGAGGGGCGAGGAAGAAGACAGAAAGAGACGCACCAGCCTGGCCTTTCCTTGTGCCACAAACTTGCTGGCCTTCCTGCAAGCAAGTGTTCCAAATTGCAAATATGGATGACAGCAAAGCTTTGCCATTTGTTGTGCAGAGATGAACCAGGAGGTACTACACTTCCAATTCCCTGCAGTTTAGCATTGAGAAAGAGTTTCAAAGGTGATGATACCTACATAGGTAATTCTGTCTCCTCCTCCCCTCATATATGTCTTTATATTTCCATCACTTGAAGCCTCACCATTAGCGAGCTTTCAATTGTACATAGCTGATGATGAATGTGCATATTTAACAGAAGTGGGCTCACACTCGAGCTTGAACATTCTAGTTGAATATTGCAAATGGTGTATGCAATATGCATTGGGTTCACAAATGACCCATTTCGCAATCGGGAGCATGTTTACCAAAAATGTTTGCCAATATTGCACAAGCAAGCATCTAAGTACATATTGAAGGTATAGAGAAAGCCTACCAAATAGAGGAGAATGGCTGTGGCCTCCTCCTGCTGCACCCTGTATGTAGATATTCTTTTAAGTGCTGACACCACTGGCAACTACTTGGATGCAGTAGTACATCTGCATTCACCACTGGAAAAACATCTCTAGGAGATTTGCACAAATCGCTATAAAGAAAAAGGAGAAGGCAATGCATACAGTTGAACTACAGTAGCAGAATGGCTTCCAATAAATTGGGTAAAAGCACAATGTGAAGAAGTAGCATTACCCTTTGCACTGCAGATTTGCTGCAGTTCCATGGTATACACACAGCTGTGACCAGGGAGCTTTCTTTCATTGTTCACCTTGCTTGCCACAAATTTGTTGTGTGCAATTCCGCTTACTATAAGAAACATACCTTCCATATCATACCCTAAACTCAGTGCACCATCACATGCAAGAAGTTCAGTGACCTTCTTCACCAGCAACACATATGGTTGATATCAACTTGGTGCACCATCATCATATGCAAGAAGTTCAGTGACACCCATCAGAACATCGCCCCAGACCGACCAACCAACTGACTGACATCATGAGCTCTGAGAGGAGTACCTTGCAAGTCAGTGGAGGTCAAATGTCAGACATCAAATCAACATACTGAGTTTCTTCTGTCAGAAGACATACTGTCAGTAACTGAAAAACTCGGCAGCCATGTTGTTCACCAGCAGAAGCAATCTGGAAGCAATGATTCCATATTTTCATCCATCTTTCAGTATGCAGAAATTGTACATAAGCTTCAAGCTTAATAGACCAGAATCCGCAAACCAAAAATGCTGAATCTAGAAGCAATCTTGAACACAAATGCTGAACCAGGAAGCGAATCCATACCAAAAGCAGCACAAATCAGGAAACAGCAATAAAATCTACGGGAAGAAGAAAGTTTGAATCTGGAAGAACGTTTTTTTGTCTCGCGTCCGTCACTGTAGCCACGTACATCAGCTTTCGTCGAGAAGCAACCGCGAAGCCATGATCAGGAAGAGAATGAGATGGAGCAAGAAGACAACGAAAACCGAACAATAACTACAAGAACAAGAAGTCGAGAGAGAGAGAGAGAGAGAGAGAGAGAGAGAGAAGAGACTAACAAGGAGACTCGTAATTCAGTTCTTTTTCCGATTCTTCTGCGATCGATTGCGAATTATTCTTGTCAGACGAGATTTGTGTCGGTTTTTTCTTATGTCATAGTTCTGCTGTGAGGAGCGTAACGGAGAGAGTACACCGCAAGCATGGGGAACGTCTTCGCGAAGAAGACGAAGGTCACGGATGTGGATCGAGCCATTCTTGCTCTCAAGACACAGCGCCGCAAGCTCTCGCAGTATCAGAAGCAGGTGAGGAGGAGCAGGAGTTTCTTCTTCTTCTTCTTTCTTCTTCTTGCTTTGTATTGCTCCTCCTGCAATTTCTGCTTTTTTTTGGGTTTTTCGAGCTTCTTGCGTAAGCCTTGTTTTTGTTGCAAGTCTTTCGTGTTGACGGTGATCAGCAGCAACGCCACCACCACCACCACCACGGCGGGTTCTAGTTCCGGAGCTTTAGTGGGTGTGTGATCCGTTTTCGTAGAGAGAAAGAATCCATTAGGGTTAAGGGAATTGAAAAATGGAGCGGTTTTGTGCAATGTTTTTTCTTCTTCTCTTACAAGCACGATTGTATGCTGTGGGATCATCCCAGTTCTTTCTGTCACAAGCTTCTTCTTCTGTGATTGAGCCAAGGACTCCTTTTTTTGTTGTTGTTTTGTGTTTTGGTTTTGTGGTGTATGCACGGGTTGCAGCTTGAAGCGGTGATAGAAAGAGAAAAAGAAGTGGCAAGAGAGCTGGTGCGCGAGAAGAGGAAAGAAAGGGCGCTGGTGGCATTGAAAAAGAAGAAAGTGCAAGAAGATCTGTTGAAGCAAGTTGATGTTTGGCTTCTGAATGTTGAACAGCAGGTGCAAATTCTTCTTCTTCTCTTCTTGCTTGATGATGTCAATCAAAGTCCTCTTCTTTCTTCCTTGATAATGTTCTATTGAACTTCTCTTCTTCTTTGCTTGATAATGTCCATCACACTTCTCTTCTTTCAGAGAAGAGACATGATTTCTAAGGCATGAACTGTGGTGAGCAGTTGTCGGACATTGAAATAGCCAGCAAACAGAAGGCGGTTTTTGAGAGCCTGAAGACAGGGCAAACAGCCATCAAGCAGTTGCAGAGTGAAGTCGATATAGAAGATGTGAAGAAACTCCTTGATGATTCTGCGGAGTCCAAAGCCTACCAAGACGTATGTCCCCCTTCCTTCTGTGCCTCTTTGTTTTTTCAGCCCTATCTCTCTCTCACTCGTGCAGGATGATCCTTCTTCCTGGGGAGACATTTCTTGCACTGTCTACCCATCATCCTCAGCTCTGCTGATGAGCTTGAGACTGTCATTACGAGCTATTTTGTTTTTTGGCTCTCCTAGAAATCAAGAGCTTCTTCTTGGAAGTTTTACATCTCATTTTACATAGTGGGATTTTGTTGTGGTATCTTCTATTATGGTCTATTTATCTGAACATTTGTAAATTTGGTTGGCTGCAGGAAATCAATGCTGTGTTCAGCGAACAACTCTCTGCTGAAGATGAAGAAGCTGTTTTGGCAGAGCTTGATGATCTTGAAGAACTGGTGAGAGTTTTCCAAAAAGCGATTAGCATTTCTTTTCCCACCCAATGACCTGGTTTTCTGGTCATGTTGAACCCTTTGTTTCTGTTTCTTCTTTCTTCTTTGCTTATGTTATTGAATTTCACTCTCTATATGTTGTTCTCTTGTATTGAAAATGGAAATGGTATCGGTGTCAGTTCAATCACCACTCCTATCAAAAAGGTATCCTGTTGTGTGAGTAGAGCTAATGCAGTCATTTTTCTGCTTGCTTCAGTTGGCACTGGAAGACATGCCAGATGTACCTGTGCAGGATTCAGCAACAGTGCAGGAAGATATCAAGGTGAACCAGGAGCCAGTACGAGCAAAACCTATCAAACAGGGCATTGCAGAGCTGGCTGAGGGACCAGACAGATCAGTCAAGGCGACAAAAGCTATCACGACCAATGATTCTGCACAAGCAAATGAAGATGCTGCCCATGAAGATGAGGTGCTGGATCTTCCTGATGTTCCCAAAGTACCAGTTGAGAGAAAGCAGGAAGAATCTCCTGCAAGGTTCAAGAGCAATTCAAGAGGTATGTCCCTAACACCATAAGGTTTTCCACCAATCTGACAGCTTTGAGATGTTGAAGAATAGGGCTGTAACTGTTTGGGGAAGTAAGAGGAATATAAGTTTGACAGGCAAACCATATCATCTGATGCTGAATTTTTGGCTCACCTTGCACAATTGCAGAGAAGGAGGAGCCTCTTCCAGCATAGAAAGATGGGCTGCATATCTGCTGGACAGAGAGCAAACATCCAAAGTAACTGAAGTAGAGCAGAGTTATTTGATCATCTGAAATAGCATTGATTTGAAAAAAACAAATTGTGACACATAACACGGCTTGACATCCTTGATTGATTGAAGAAATGGGCATCAGGGCAAACCATTCATTTTCTTCTCTCAGATTGTGTTTTGCCTGTAAGAGGCAATAGACCTAGACTGTTTAAAAGTGGTTCTAGACTTTTTGGAACAGTTTGTGTTAAGCCCCATCCAACAAAACCAGAAAAAAGTGGGAACTACTAACACCATGGGGGTTTCTTGGAATCTGAGGTGGGGTACTTCTTCAGCACCTTCTGGTATTGGTTGTAATATTTGAGACTATTTCAACAACAGACATGTCATTTTGTCATGATCCAAGGACAGAGTATGTGTATGTTTTCTTTAAACCCCCCGGTCTCTTGTTCAAGATGCGACATGTGCTCTATTGATACGAGCTGATGAATTATACGTTTGGGGGTTCTGTGATTGAGCAGAGCTAGGGAGGGTTAGCAAAGGAGTGTCAGTATAAATTGTTTAGTGGATTGCACAATTACTTTCTGTTACAATCTGGGTACAGGTGATGTAGAGCTGTGATATTACCATTGTCAATATAGATTGTTCAGTGGATCATGAAATTTCATTTCTGTTTCAATCCATGTACAGGTGGTGATGTGGGGAATTTGTTGCTAATTTGGAGCTCTGACTCCATATGTCACTCTTGAAGCATGATTAAGGGTTCAGATGGTACATGCATAACTGCGTATATTTCCATGCAGTCACACAATTCTGGCAGAACAGGCATTGGATGAGGCCACATGTGAAGTGGGGTCAGCCTCATTCCAGTGATGATAGTACATGGGAGCTGGTTTAGGGGGAGCAGCTTTTAGGTTCCATTAGGGGTCTTGTCTTTTTGGATGATGAAACTAGGAGATGGTTCCGACCTAAATTATGTCAAAACCAGTTGATGTCTCACTGTCACAATTTTTATGTTTTTTACTTGTACATCATGTTGTTCTTGCTGTTTTGCACGTTTCATTGTCTTTTCATTTTCTTTGCTGGAAGCAATTGCATTAGAGGAGGAAGAAATGAGCTTTTGATCTGTGCTGTTAGTCCAGGAAAGCAAGAAGAATCATAGCCTGTGAACCAATTTCTTCTTCACCAGAAGCAACAGTGTTAGAGGAGGAAGAGAAGAGCTTTGATCTGTTTTGTTTTCTCTTCAAGATCTAGGGATTTGCTTTGATCCAGAAAGCTTGACTTGAGAAGCAAAAGAGCTTATTGGAAGCATTGACATTGTATCAAAGAAGCAAATATTTCTATTGGTTTTGATCACATTTTGGGAGTTCTGTAACTCGCTTGTGAGCGTCTTGGTTCGGGTAGTTGCAGACACAAGCAGGGACAAGGTTTGTGAGGTGTTTCTCTTCTCATCTGGGGGCTGGTGGTAATCAATTACTTCTGTCTGGTGAGGGGGAATTGGTTGATTACATGCATAACATTTTTTGCAGCAGTTGTTTCAAATTGCCTTATCTGTGTTGCACATTCCTCCTGCTGCTTTTCTGCAGTTCAGGTGGCTCGTGGTACTTATGTCATTGGTGCTTTTGGTCATTTGTGTTATCATTGAGCTGTTCAAGGATTAGCATAAGGCATAGGTCTTCTTTTGAAACTGGATTAGTGTCCTCATTTATGCAATGCACTTAATTCACTGGCAGTTTCTGTGGAAGCATGGACGAATGAGTGCAATGGTACTTTTAAGTGCTTTTCTTTTGCTCCTCTCCCTTGGCAATTGCAAGTTTAGTCATGATCTTTTGTTATGTTTAGCTTTAGATTGACCTTCCATTTGCGTCACAGGATATTGTGATTAGAAGCTAGGTTTACTGTTTGGGTTCCTACAGTACTGACAGTGCCCTTGGATGAAGCAAACCTAGGGTTACAAGGATGTGCTTTCATATGGTTCCCTCCTCCATGTCCATACCCTAATATCTAATTTTCTCACTCTTGACATTGCATCTATGTCATTACAATGATGTGGATACTCTTGTTTCACTGGATAAGGGAACACAGAAGGAACTGCACAAACATAAAGACAAAGAAGAAGGAAAAGGAAAAGGCTACTGACTTGAATGGAGATGCATCGGCAAAAATATTGAGACGATGATACAACTCTAATGAGGTAAATTCTTTTAACCATGGCCCTCCCTTTCTGTCTTGCTAACTGCTGGTTTTTATGCAACTGTAACATGTATTTACAGCTCTTCAAACTCAAGCAGTTCTGGTGGTATGCCTGCAGGACTCCTCATTGTGATTTGCTTCAATGGATTCAGACATACTAATTGCCACATTGCAGACCATGGCAGTATTTGTGGAAAAAATGTGCAGTCAAATCATGTGATGTGGTGGCATGAAGATGCAGCCCTGAATGCTCACCTTTTCTCTTTGTAACATGATGGGGGGGTGAAGATGAATGGTTAGGGTTACTGGCTTGTGCTATGGAAAACAGTTGTAATTTCGATGCATGTAAACTGGGGGCTGCCCTGCATTTTGAATTTTATGCAGAGGGTGATGCTTTTGACAGCTGTGATGACAGAAAGGTGTCCAGACCTCAAGTCATTCACATCCCTCAGCTCCACATGCAAACAGAAGGGTACCGTCAGTTGTTGCATAGTTATCTGAATGTTATTAGCAAAGGTGGCCATCATGGTATTCTACCGAGCCTCATGCAGAAAACTATTGGCTCCATTACAGATAGTACTACAGGGTATTCAATAATACCTTTTGTTGAGGCTCTTCTTGTATCTTCATCAACAGGTTATGCTGTGTTAAGGGAAGGTGGTCTGATTCCAACACTCCTACCTCTTCTCAAGGATATGGACCCTGAGCACACTTGTCTTGTCAGTGCAGCAATGCACATTCTTGAAGCTTTCATGGATTATAGGAACCCAGCTGGTACATTGTTTCAAGATCTTGGTTGACTGAGTGACACACTCTTGTTAGACTGAAACTGGAAGTGGCTTATGTGGAATAGGACTCACAGCTGCATACGGCAGAGGTTCAAGTGGCCACCAAGGGAAAGGCCCTGGTAGTGGAGGAGGAGGATATGGCATTGCAGCAGCTGGGGGCCAATCAGACACCTTAATTCCCTACCCTAAAAGGCTTCTTCTCAAAGCTTTGTTCTGTTGCTCTAGGAATGTATGCCCCAGGCAATAATACTGCACGGCTTCATGGGTCAGAAGAGAGTGCATTGCCTGCTTGTCTCTCTCTTATCTTCAGGCATGCCAATGAATTTGGAGGTGTCTTCTTGTTGGCTGCATCAGTTGTCAACAGGGACCCAACATGCTTCTCTGCTGTTGATGCATTGGGTCATCTACGGTTTTCATAGAAAAGAAGGGGATCAAAGCTTTGCTTCAGGTGTAAAGCCTCCCACATTAGCCTGTCTCATTTTGTGGTTAATCTACAACCCATAACATATCTGTCTTGTTTCAAGCTTTTTACCCACATCATTCTGTGGTACTGACACAGGCAGTGCGTGGAGGCCTGACAGAGCATTTGAAGGTGACAGTTGGACATTTGAAACTTGTGTGTGGGGAGGAAGTTTTTGGATTTGGAGAGTTGATTGTGGAGTAAGATGGCACACTCCCTTTTAGGAGCAGAATGCTAACTTTCTGTATCTGCAGTTCTGGTAAGGAGCTCATCCTCATTGATAGCTGGGTTGAGCTCACCAACCTCTGAAGTATTGAATAGTATCAACAAGGTCCAGACAGAGGTTGTTTGGCAGATCTCAATGCTGGATGATGTCAAGTCAGACATGGAGGAGGTGATGGAGGGATTGAGTGCCAGTTTGGGTTCTGGTTCAAGGCTATGAGAAGATGATGTTTATCTAGTTGTGAGATATCTGAATGTGGCACAGTTGCACAATATCCCATCATCTCATTGTAGAGTAGAGTGTGATTTCCTGCCAATGCTTCATGGTGCAGATGATTACCTTCATCGGGCTCACAGAGACTAGGCAGCAAATGCAGCAACTCTGACCCCAATGGGCATGGATGGGGCAACTTGTGTGCCATGCAGAAAATGTCTAGCTTTGATCTTAAGGCTAGCCAATGTTGCTGAGCCTTCTACTGCAACAGAGCTAGCAAAGTAAAAGTCTCCAGAAATGTTGATTTATGAGACAATGAACAGGCTGACGACAGCTGCTTGTGGTCTGTATATAGCCTTGGGTAAGACCATGGTTGTCCCATCTCAGTGGTGTGATGATACTGTAGCCTTGTGTCTGGCTGCTTAGCAAGAGTCCAGCTACAAAGATGCTAACCTGAACTTTGATGGGGATTCTGTCCTATCTTGGTCAGAGCCTGCTGTTTCAGTCAAGTGCTGATGCCTGGCCAAGGCTGGTGGTGGACCTGCAACATGCTAGGCATGGGGGGTATCAAGCAGATTTTAACAACACATATCAGTGCAAGGAGCCTGTGGACTTGCCACAAAGGTCGGGATATTCTTTGATGGAAATAGCGAATGTCAAGGCAGCTCAGGGTTGCAAGGAGAAATGTGAGTACAACTCATGGCTGCTGGATATGTTGCAAAATCACACTTGCCTCTTAGAGCATCTTGTCACTTCCTCATGCTGGACCCACCCCCAGCAACAACACCACAGATGCTGATTCAACCTGTATCAGGTGGGTTGCTTGGATGCTCCAGTGAAGGGTCCTGATTATGGAATACAGCTCATATCTTAAGCAATTTTGAATGGAATGCAATTCTATGAAATGCTACAAAGAAGCATATTGTGAGTCTCCATGCCCCATCTCTCATGACAGATTAGAGAACTTTAATAGCTTATTTGCACATATTTGGTCCACTTTGCCACATAATGCAAATTGGTTATACTCATCTACATGCAAAATTCCAATGTTGGCGTGTTAAATTGTGATCCATATGTGTACATATCGATCTTACAAATATGTTTGAAATAGAGTTTAAGCAACACACATAAGAATCATTTCTAGGTTGCGGTAAGATTCAATAGTAAAGGGAATTATAAAAAAAATTGCAAAGTGCAACAAATGCTTTAAGGTTCAAGGATTGAGAACCCATTTGGATGGAAATCCCAAGCATACATTATTAAGGTACAAAATGTAAAATTTTGAAATTGGCAAGGGTATTGATTAACCTTTGAGGTTACAACTACCCAATTGAAAAAGGTTAAAATTGGTTTTGATACTTGACCTTGTCGTTTCAATTGGTAATTGGATGGCACCAATTTCAAAAGAATATTTTTAAATTATTTTTGCAAAATGTGGAAGCTTCTTAATAGTTCTTTAGAGAAGACACCAGTCTTCAAAATATTAGTGTGCTTAAATCAAAAGGTAACCCACAAAAAAGTTTTGGCATTTGTCATTTTTTTCTTGCTATCATTTTATTTTTGTTACTTGAACCTTTTTTTTCCTTAGCATTTTACATTCTACCCTAAGCCTTTGCAATAAAACCAATGAATTTGAGTTGAGAGATTTTAGCAAACATTTCAAACAAACTATTGAAATTCATTTTGGTGAACCATTTCTAAACTTATTTTTTCAAATTCTAGAAAATTAATGTAAATAGCAGTGATTCCTTAGCTTGTCTCTTTGAGTGACTATAGACTCTTTGTAGACATATTTTGAAACATTAGGACTTCAAGCAAATTCAATAGTCACCTCAAAACTCTTATTGCAAAAGTTTCTATACATTTGGTAGTTTTATTGGGTGGTCTTACAATATACATGTAGGTTATTAGATTTTCACAAATCAACACCCAATCCATGAGGGTCTTGCCGATTCTATGGATGCTACTAACCGTGATGGTAGGATTTCAAATCAAGATGATCCTATTAGTTTAGGGTTTATACTGGTTTTCAACAATTTTCAGAACTAAGAAATAGGTTATTAATAACCTACCCTTTGTACACTTATCAATAACTTGGTTTTTATTTTTTTCAATAATTGGCCAACATTAATAGTTACATTGAAATTCAAACATGAAACAAATTTTCAACAATTTTATTATATTAGTGCAAGTAATTTTGATTAACTTAGATTGATAGCCCAATGAAAGAAAATATTTCAAGAAAAACACAATTTGTTATATCGCTTTCAAGGCTAGGTAATGGTGATATGTTGGCAGCATGTGATAGAGTCATTGAGATTGCAACCTTGCTAATTTCTTCAATAATTTGTGAACATTTGAAATATTTTTAGGGACTCACAACAAGAACTATAAAGATTATGGCCCAAAAAAAAATTGTTTTACAAGGCATATCTTATGTGATTGGGAAGTAGATAGTAGTTACATTCCAATTCTTACACCTCTTTATAAACCCAATATGATACTATTGTCATAAGAAATTGTATTCTACATAGTTCCAAATGGTTGCTAATGGAAAGTGCAAATTTTTGAATGACTTAGTTATAATCATGATTGGATTTTTTTCCCAAAAGATGGAATAGGCAATTTAGAACAATGAGAAGAAAGTTTCTACCATATGAACTAATAGGCCTGATTGCCTAAGCAATATGTGACTATGGTTTTATTTAGCTTTGATTGGGTAATAAGAGAAATTGCAAAATGAAACTAATGAATTATAACTGATTAAACATGGTCCCAAAAGATGCAACCAAACAAATGAAGTGGTTACAACCAATGTTGTACAAGTGTAAATACCCATATACCCATTGTGTAAAACCAAATAAATGTAAAAAAAATCAATTACATTTATACATCCCTATGTAAATATCATTGATAGGGTCAAAGGAAGTGTATATATTATATACCCTTAATGACTATACATATTTACAATACATATTAATTAGTTTTGAACACATCCCAAAGCTTGATGTTTTTTCTTTGTAATGGGTCACTTTGATTGGCCCTTCACAAAAAAATTCAAATGTTTTTAATGCTCCCAAATAAGAAGGGTAGTGTGGAAGTGTTGCCATTTACCCCTCCCATGTAAAATACAAACCTACAATTTTTGGGCAAAGGGTATGGGATAAATTGCGATGCTCTTGGGGAATATCTTGGGTGCACATTCTTGAGTGCATATTGGGTGAAGGTTACCTACTTCATTGCTTAAATACAAGGTGAAAGAGAGATTTCACATTTACACAAAGTGTAAATAAGTTTGTTATTTACTTACACTTACATGGAGGGTATGTGTAAAACCATACACATGCACAAGATCGGTTACAACATTAAGCAAAAGAAGGGCAATATGAAAAAAAGAAAAACCAAAGAATTATATGTTGATACAAAACAAAATAATGACTTTTGAGGATCGACAATCAACTATAAATGATAACAAATGCAAGGGTGAAAAAAATGTTATGTACTTCTAGACATGCCCATGAAATTATAACAAAAACATGTTATGAAAATACTAATTGAGGTTAAACAATCTTATTTGAACAAGTCCATTTGACAATCCATTTATTTTAATACATTGTTTATATTTTCAATTTTTTTCACTAGGATGATATTTTCATCGTCATCTTTGGAAACATAATTAATGATTGGTCATGGAATTTCAATTCACCTTTTGTACTTAATTGTGGAGGTGTTGATTGCAATGTACTCTTCAAAATCACCATTTTGTGCATCCCATCATTTGATAAATTCTCTATGTTACTTTCAAGTAAATTAAAGCCTTTGTTAATGTTGTCACATGTTCCATGTCCCACATCGATGTCACCATTCATCCATTTGTTTAAAAAATGTGCACCTAACATCAATTTGATATTTTATTTTATTTTCACATTTATTTGAGGATTTTAACTTTAGGGTTTCAAGAATTTAGCTTGTTTCCTTATAATCTTCACATAGTCAAGCTCCATCTTGGTTTGAAAGGACGCCCATAAATTCAAATCTCCTCATTTTAAAAAACTTTCATCTCCATTATAGACCTATTTTTTGAATTGTTGTCTTCCCCACCCTCCCCATTGCCTCTTCTCTGTGCACTTTTTTTAAAATTTAAAATATCAAGGGAATTTACTTTCATTTTTTTCAAATGACATGAAAAATATTTAAGATGCAACTTATTGAAAAAAATAAAAATTATAATTAACTTAAATGCAAATAAAATGCTTAAAATTGAATTACAAAAATATATTTAAAATTTTCAATTTAACATAATTGTTTTTAATTTTTCATTATTTCATAACATACCAAAAAGATACCCCTTTGTCTCACATGTTGCTTAAAATATACAAACAATAACTTCCCTAAGATAAAAACATCACAATTTGAACTTAAAATTTTGTGTTTAATGTTACATCTTCTTTTTGTTCTACTCCCAATTTCTCCTTCATAACACCTTCACCTACATTCTTTTGATGAGTTCCAAAAGTGGGGTGATCAAATTGACACAATTGGATCAAATGAACACAATGTTATGGCAAGACATTCCTCCTTTACTAATAAGAATTAAATCCAAAGATTTGGATTTTTTAAATTATTGTTTATGTAGTTGCCATTGTCAACTTGTGGAACAAATTTCTCTCTTTAGATAATTAGAGAGAGCACCAAATATGGGTGAGAGAAGATAACTACGAACTAAAGGTGTAAAATAGATGATGTACATGCCATGTCATTTCGAATTATCTTGTTCGCTTTTGACATAACAATTTGTATTTATTCAATTGGTGGGTGCTTTGGAACATGATTTGTTCCTTTGCCCCTTTGTTACCCACTTTGTTGGGTTTTGTTCTTTGGGCTCGGACTTGGGTTCTCTCTCTTTGTTCCTTCTTTTTTTCCACTTGGCCGGGTGCTTTGTTTATCATTTTTTGCTAGGGTTTCATCATGTGTACTTCTTAACATAAGATAAAAAGTATAATGAAACCAAATGAAGTTAAATGTATAACAATAGAGTATGTATTTGAAACAAGTGACATAAATCAAATTATTTGTCTCCCCTTACCTAATTCTAAAGCTTTTTAAGTCCAAAGTATTTGGTCTTTGAACCAATTCTGAACCACTAGATACTTTATGTAGGTGTGCTCGTCAACCATCTATTTCTATTCACAAGGTTTAACCTACTTCTAGAATTAAGGTGTTATAGAGTGATGATGAATGTGTGGTTCTTGCTTCAAGGCATGACCCAACCTTGCTTCAAGGCATGAGAGAGAATGAAAACTTGCCTCCATTTTGTGTTCCTTTTTTTCACATCTTGAGAGAGGACATCCATCCAATAGTTAAAGATTGAAAAAATATATGATGAAATTCATGGTACGAACACTTGGGCAAAATCCAAGAAGTTAATTCTTCATTTTGTAAGGATTCCCTTTCGTAAACTT
>Ga0209208_10002837_pt1 | contig 24899 bp, 20 predicted proteins | sample S1TSphfallax_3_FD_187694 | JGI IMG/M metagenome (GOLD analysis project Ga0209208, IMG submission 187694) | Host-associated microbial communities from peat moss isolated from Minnesota, USA - S1T2_Fd - Sphagnum fallax MG (SPAdes) (version 2) | ecosystem: Host-associated > Plants > Peat moss >...
TGAAGAAGAAATATGCCTCTGCTCTTCCTATACACGTGTAGCATCATTTGCATGTCCGAGAACTACACTCTAAATTGCACAAATGCATCTCTGAATTAGCACCATCATATGGTAAAGCAAACAAAAATCCAAACACTTTTTCGACCTACATACCTTGCCTGTCCCATCCATTGCACGCAACACAAAACAAAACGCACATAAGTAAAGCTCAACCGCAATCAGACCAACAATTTGCATTCCTCCTAAACTACAGGTTGCTCCTATAATCCCCGCATGGCATCGCTCTCAGGAAACCGATAAAATTCAAAACCAGAAATGACTCCCAAAATGAAACAAGTCTACGCACTGTTTCCTCATCATCCCTCGACCAATCCGACCCCCAAGGAACAAACGAAGTTAGCTTAGACCGAGCGATTTCACAAACCAAAAAATGTAGATCGCAGCAGAACATTAGAACAAACATGAGTTAACAAGTCTGCTGCATTTCAAATTTTTCTGAGACTTGTGCCGATCTGATCTGATCATCCTGGCCGCCACCCACCAACACTAGACAACATCACAACAATCAGCTCGTAAATACAAAACATACCCTAACCCTAAACCTAAACCTAACCCTAAATCCAGGTCCCGAGACTGCATTCAACATCTGAAATTGGCGCCAAAGCGTTGCAAGTAAAACCTGGAGATTGAAAATCCTAATAATCCTGTTATATAGTGCCAGCTGGCAAAAGAGCAATATGAGAAAGTAGGAATTATCGTCGGATATCCGACGGTGCAGAAAAAAAGGCGGAGAACGCCAGCCCCGTCATGACTCGTCAGTGGGAAAAGGGACTTTCCAAAATCCTCATAACGAATGACAAGAGGCCACTTGGTGTACTTTCATCGCATTGGGTCCTAGTTCTTCCAAGTGCCGGAGTCTGATTTTTTGTTGGGGGCTATCCAATGGGTCCAAGACTCCAAGTGGTTTTCTGTTTTTGGGGTTTTTTTTTTTTTTTTTTTTTTGTGTTTTTTTTTTTTTTTTTTTTTTTTTTCATCCAGGATTTCCATCCCCAAATACATTTTTGACAACATTCCCTCGTATGAATATTATCGTGTCACTTTAAATTTTAATTATCTTATGTTCATTTGAATTTTTTTTATTAAAAAAAAATCATATCAAAGCTCAATCAGTAGGGTGTTCTTTGCAAGAAGGGGTGTTAACCCAGGCCAAAAATGGTGATGAACTTCTTTTGTGAAGAGAAATTTCGTGCAGGCAATGTGTTCCCACTATGTTCCCCAAGTTCCCAATGTGTTCCCAAACATGTTCTCCATAGCACCTCACTTTTATTGACAAACAAACATGTGTTGAAGTTGGCAAAGTACTATGGTGATCTTGGGAGCAACAGAGAAGTCCAATGAACAACACTTCTTTCCTTTTTTTGTGTGTAACTTTGTTCACTTTTTACAACTGGTGGTCCTTTGAGGTTGAAAACGAATCTTAAGCCTTCAAGATAACACATTCTTTCTTGTGTTGTGTACATACATACTTCTTGAGGAACAAATCTTAGTTTTCCCAAGTCATACAATATCTGGAAACTTCCACTTTGACCACTTGTGATGGTTGTATGATGTCAATAGATGAATCTGAAGTCTTCAAAGGAGCGCAATATTTGGTGAATTGTGCACTTTTTTGTAACGGTGTCAAATGGAAGAAGACAATTCTCATTTCATTTTCTACTATTTTGACGTCCAACAAAAATTCTTTGAGTTGCAACATCATGTTTTTTGCATAAAAAACTATGAGCAATGTCATTATACATTTCTTTTTCTTTTTCTTTTGATTTGTGTTCATCAAGATTTATGGAAGGCCACATAAGCAACCATGGGACAACCAAGCACTACAAACAAGTGGTACCTTTTGAATAGACAACTTGTGGTCAATAACAACCCTAATGTTTCCAAGAAGCAAATGAACATGCATAGAAAAATATCATGGATACAAATTCCACCCAATGTGAGCTTCAATGAAAAATAAGAATAATATCTTTCAAACTTCCTTTCCAAGGCCTTGTAAAATATTTTTTTCCCCCAAGTCATAGCATAAAAGACGAAAATAGAATTCATGATGCAAACACTAGCCTTGTCATGGGAGACACATAGTAGGTTTTCAAAGTTTTGGCAAAAAAAAAAGAATTATTTTTTGGGGTCCTACTACTAAAATAGCTTAAAAGGCACATTAAAATGGACATTATTTTCCAACTTCAATTGTGTGCTTTGGACCAAATTTTTAATTATATTGTGATTGCATGATATAAACCCTAAATAGACTCCCCAAATGCATTTTGAAACTAACAATCCATTATAATAACCCCAAAAGGAGAAAATGAATTAATGTGATATGACCAAAAAAAGTGTCATGCTTTCTATTTAAAATAGCACAAGCTTCCATATCTAGGATCCAAATGAATTTTTTTTTCCCCTACATTTTACATATGACCCACCATGTGAATACTTGTGTTTTAAAACAACAAAGGCATATTTGATCCTTCAAAGTAAGAAAAATAATTATATGTAATGTAAGGAGAAGACCAAAACTCCCTTATCTCATTGGTTTATAACTTATATGTTATTGGCAAAATATGGTTAGTAAATTGATGCAATTGAAGTGTTATGATTATGGATTTCAAAATGATTGAAGTTTTCCATTTTTTTCAAAGGATGCAAGGAACAAAGTGAGTTTGAAATTATTCCATACATTTTTGGCTATCTTATTTTTCAATGTTTATGTAACCTACTTATGTAATCTAAATTGTAAAAGCAATTTCCATATGTTATATGGATCATGTAATTTTAAATTATCCCTAAGTAGAGGGTATAAGGAATTTTGGCATAAAAAAACAATGGGTTGAAAAGAATCTATGGAATGGGTAATCTCATCAAATAACAATGTCTCAAAGAAACATGAAATTACCAACCTTAGAAAGGAGATACATAACACCCTTCACAATCATGTTTGATTCCCAAAGTTGAGCTTCCAAAATGTATTTTATTTTTGGAGGGCCATTCAAATTTGGGTTTCAAAATGTATGGAAGTGTAGTTTTGTGAATGTTTGTGTACTAATTTAGATCAATAGGTAAATTGGAATTTTGGTCATAAGCATGGGGCAAAGAAATTTGAAATATATGCAAAATAATTATTAATAAATAGGTACCCTTCATGATTAGTAATTATTACAAATTTATGGAGCCAATAAGTTCTATATATTTTTTAATTTTTAAAAATATTTTATTCACATTTGGTACCTCAACATGTGCAAGAGGCTATGCTCCCTTCAACCTTTTCCCAAGTAGAGAGAGTTCAACATCCACACGGAGGAAGAAGTAGCCATTCATTTCCCACAAGGATAGGTACTTTGAGGCGGCTGATTGCAGCTTCTAGTCAAACAACATGGGAAGACAATGTGTCTAAAAAGCATGCAAAGGTAAAGCATGAACAAAAAGCCTTACCCAAATCACAAGTAGTAAAGTAATAATAAATAAGAGGTTGTATTTGAACATGCCCAACAAGGAAAATATTTTCTTGCACTTGTCTCCACCACAAATATATATATAAACAAAAGTTAATAGCTATGTGAAATTTATTCAATTTATTCAATTTTCAATTTTATTTTCACACTTTAGTTCTTTTGAATTTTTAAAATTTTGAGTGAAAAATTAGTTTGTTTATTTTTTAGTTGCATACAACATTTTTTAATTGTATGAAACAAGTTGTAAAAGACAAATTCTTTTTCTAGTTACACAAAAAAACTCACCCAATGACAATAAATACCCAAATCAGAGTACTAATTATATTATTTTCAGAAATGTTGAAATTTTCCCCAATTTTTTTTCCCCCAAAAACAGAAAAGGGGAAAAAAATATAGAGTCTTTTTAGAATATTTGTGCAATGTCCATTTTCAGCATTGAATCTTCAAAAATAAAATAATTATTCAATATTGAAATTCAATGTTGAAGTTGCCAACAAGGGTGGTCAGGAGAGCTGCCATTTTTTCTTTTTTCTTTTTTCTTTTTTGGTGGGTTAGGAGGTTTTGGGGGATGATAACCCATGTGTTGGATGCGCACTGATTGGAAATTGAATTTGACATCTGTCCATCCCTGACATCATATACCATGAGGATCGACTTAGGTCCAAATCTAGTATGTGGCGAAGATTTGAGAGTGAACTATATCTTTCAGAATGGTAGATTTGTGATCTTTCGTGTGGTTGACAATGGAGTAAAGAAGGAAAAAGGATTTGCGTGGCAGAGAGTGGTAGAATCTACATCTCTGGTACATACATATGCATAATCTTCATATATTGTAGATTAGAAACCTTGGGGGGGGGGGTGGAGAGAATACGATCTAATAAGAAGCAGCGGATATTGACAGAATCTTCATCCCTGGTAAATAGTCGTGGCACAAAATCTTCATTTATTTTAGATTTGTTATAGGCCTTCCTGGTATAATAGCGGCGGGAGGGAGAACGCGAGACGGAGATGAAGAAGCGCCTGCTGCTGCTGCTGCTGCTCCTGTCGCAGGCAGCTCCACAGGGAGAGCAAACGCACGCCCCAGTGCGAGAGAAGAGCTCCAGAGCTTTAGATCGAGGAGATTGAGAGCGGGACGGAGGAGAAAGAAAGAAAGAAATATTCTTAATAGTTTTGCTCAATTTTTTTTTGGAAGAAACTGGCAGAAAGAATTGACTTCTAAGTTTCAAAGACGCACAGAGAAGAAAGCTGATTGTCACATTTCGTGTGCATTGGTAGTTGACAAGAATCTCTTGGGAGTGCACGCACACGCACACACGCCGAGGCACAGAAGACACAGACAGAGAGATTGTGAGAAGGGACAAAGTTTTTTCGGTTTTTTGGCAGTGGGTATGTGCAAGGTTCTGAACTGACTGAGCTCAGGATGTTTGTGGGATTCTTTTAGCTCTCTCTCTCTCTCTCCAGCGTTCTCTCCTTTTTTCTCTTTGCACTTGTTCTGCCTCTGGGCAATACCCTCCGTGTGCGTGTGTGATTGCGTACCCCGGAGCTCAGTAAGAGAGACTTAGTTCGACAAGCAGCGGAATTGCAATTCAGAGACACAGAAAAGAGAGTAGAGGTGTGCATGTGGGGGATTTGATTCAATGCATTGTATAACACTTTGTCGGAAGTTTGAGATCGCAAAAGACTCAAGAAATTTTGCTAGTGGAGAAGCCAAGTTCTTCCTCCACCTCCGCAGCAGCAGCACGAAGGCTGCTGGAGGCGGTAGTAGAAGAGTCCATCTGCTCTTGAAAGGAGGAGGTCCGTCGTTCCTGTCTCTGTCGCAGAGGACATGGGATTCTTCTAGTAAAGAGGCGAGGACCGACAACACCACAACTCGAGCCCTAAAGCGCTCCCATGGTGGTGAGGAATCTCTCTTTCGAGGAGACGATGGACAGGAGAATCCAACCCAGACTCCTCTCCTCGTACAGAAACATTTGCAACAACGCTACTGGGATGCGAGGATTCTTGCGCAGGTAGCTCTGATATGGAGATCGCTACAATACTCCGAGATCCCGTTTGACTACTGGCTTGCCAATCTGCAAACACCCAACAGAGGAAAACCCCTGAGAATCTCAACCAAAGACCGTTCTTCTTCTTCTTCTTCTTCTTCTTCTTTGCAGAAGAAAACTCGGGAAGATGCACAAGGGAGAGCTGAATTGAGAATCCGAAGCAGACAGAAGCGAAGTGGGGGGAGAGAGCAGAATGAAAGATACGTCGAGTTTCTCGATTTGCGAGAGGATGACGGATACACCAGCCATGGGAGATCATCGCTGCCCCCCCGTGGTGCTTCTCTCACCATGGATTTTTGCAAGAACCACCCAGCTCCTCCTTTGGCTCCTAGTGAACCATGGTTCTTGCGAGACTTAGCTCGAGCTTTTCTGGTGAACCGAGTTGTTGTTTTGAAGAAGATCAAGAGAGGGTTGTTGTTACCCTCTCAGGTGAAGGAAAAGGCTCAGAAACTTGCTGTCTTCCGGTGGCTGGAGAGATTGAGCAAGACCTATGGCACATCTTTCATGGTTATGGTGATCATGGGTTATTGCACTCAAGGATTTCGCTGCTTCCCTTGGTTGGCTATGTCCTACTATTACAAAGACACACTGCAGGTAGGCTTCCTTGATATACTTTTGCTGTGCTATACTACCCAAATTCAAAAAAACTCAGTAACAAAAAAAGCTTTGCACTCCAGGTAGGGTTCTTATCTCTTGCTGTGATGTAACATCTAAATCCACACAACCTCAGTGACTAGGCCTTTTTTGCCAGGGCAAAGTTTTCCCTCATGAATGGCTCTGGCCTTCTTCACAAGTCATGAACATACATAAACATACCCAGTCTTTGGGCTTACAAACTCAGCTTGCAGAGATTGTGCAAATTCTTAAGGACTAGAGTCTGCCACTCGATGGGTTCATAAGCATCTGCTGTTTCTCAGTTCTTGATCCTTCTACTTGTGTGGGTTGGACCAGATGGACTATTCTATGGTTCCCTGAGAAAACTTTATGCATGCTTGGTCCAATTATTAGCTCATTGTGTTTATGTAAACCCAGAAATGTGCTTGCAAAAATTTTCCAAGATTGACAGCTTTTGCCTCCCATCTTTGTCTAAAATCTTTGTGAGTTTCCTTATCTATATATATAATATGAAGGGAATAGTGGTTTGTTTGATTCTTGGAATATGTATAGCTGCTGCATCTCTTGATGATCAGGAAGACTTGTATGTGATGACAGGTGGCGCCAGGTATGATGCAATTCCTGATGTCAACAGCGAATCTTCCAATGGTAGCAAAGCCCATATATGGCATCATATCGGATTCTGTTTTCATTGGAGGAGCTCATCGTGTTCCGTATCTCGTTTTTGCTGGTATGATTTTACATTGATTCAGGCTCCCTTTTTTGTATTCTATATGTAGTGGAGTGGAAACCAAAAGTGATTAACTTGGGAGATAATAAAAATGCACTGTGCCAATTGGTTTTGCAGGAGCACTTCAAATGCTTTCATGGGGGGCAATAGTTGTGCATCCAGGGGCATCATCATCAGTAGTAGTTTTGACCTTTATTCTCACTCTCAGCAACATGGGAGCTGCCATTTCTGAAGTTATGAATGATGCCCTAGTGGCTGAAGCTGGAAAGAAGAAAAAAGGTGCTCAACAAGGTGAGTAAGTTGGACATCTAAATATGGGCTCTAGATGACCTACCTGTTGAGGATTGCCTTGAATAATTGTATTTCTTTCTTTGAAAGGGAAGTGACTTCATTAGATGATGCCATACAAACCAAAAATCTTGTCTTCTGTATTCAACAGAAGCATCTGGCATTCTCTATCGGAAGTGTGGCTGTTGTATTCTGAACACAAAGCTCTGTGGTTTTATGAACAGGGGAGTTGCAGTCATTGGCTTGGCTAGCGCTAGCATCAGGTGGGCTTGTGGGAAACTTGATGGGGGGTTATGCCCTCCAAAAAATTGGGTTTGGAGCCATGTTTTGTCTATTCATCATGCTTGTGGGCGCACAACTGCTGGTGTGTGTTTCAGTAAAGGAGGGGTCTTTTGGTCTCAGGCATCCCAAAATTGAGGCAGATGACTTACCAGTAATGTTTGCAAAGCAACAACATGGACTCTTAGTTCACCAAAAGTCGCAGAAACGAAGGATCTACTCAAGAACAGGTTATACCACAGTAGACTTGGACTCTCCCATGCAAGACTTGTCACCACAGGTGAGGGTTCCCAAATTGAAAATGTTTCTCAGATGGCAGGCAAGAGTCAAAGCTATGTTCAAGATTTCCAGTACCAATGCAGATGGAACATCAATATTGTCAAGCATGCAGCAACAGGTGTCAACACTTGGGAACTTGCTTCAGAACCCAGAAATTGGTAGACCTCTCATATGGTTTCTATCATCCTATGCAATTATTCCAAGCTTAGGGAGCTCCATTTTCTTTTATCAAACTCAACATTTGGGTCTCAGTTCTTCAGTTATTGGGCTTGCAAGAGTGGTTGGGCAGATGGGCCTTCTGGCAGGGAGTATTATCTACAACAAATCTCTCAAGAAAGTCCCCTTGCGCAAGATGTTTGGTTCTGTTCAAATACTCCTCGCCATTTGTATGCTGTCAGATATTATTCTCGTGAATCGGCTGAACTTGCAGATGGGTGTTCCAGACAAGTATTTTGTTCTTGGAGCTTCAGCCTTTGTGGATGCAATTGGCCAGTTCAAAGTCCTGCCCTTTCTGGTGTTGTTGGCAAGGCTTTGTCCTCCAGGCAATGAGGGCTCCCTTTTTGCATTTTTCATGTCAGCTCACTGTCTTGCTTGCACAGCAAGTGCCTACTTTGGAGTAGGTCTTGCATCATACCTCCGCATCTCTTCAACCTCTTTCACAGGGCTGCCTCTTGGCATCTTTATGCAAGCACTCTTCACCTTGCTCCCTGTTCTTTGGATCAACTTCATTCCAGAAGATGAGACCTCAACAATGGAAACGTGCATGGCAAGGGTTAAGTAACCCTCCATAGATTCAGGTGTGTAGTGTGTATCTTGACAAGAATAGCAATTTGTGCACTGAGACCTTGACAATTTGGGCATGCAAGCCTCTTGTCTTGGCAATGTAAGTTTTGTACATACTGAGAATGGCCGGGGATAATGCGTTGAGCTCAAGTACCTGAGAAGATTGAGGGTTCTGTGACCTGGACAATTAGAGTGTGGGCAGACATCTTGTTCATTATCTGATGACAAACTGTCAAGCAGAAAAAGATGGTCTGTAGTATCAACCATGAGACTTAGGTTTCTGATTGGACAGAAAAGTCAAGTTATCTCATTAGGGTTGGCTATGGGATCAATCTGGTGGCTGGTCTTCTAGCACTGTAGGGCTTTGTGGAATTTGGCTTCAGAAAAGTGATCAGAACTGCAGTAGAGTGAAGACTTGGCAGTTCTTCTCCCTTTTGTGGACCTGCTAATGAGTTGCACAATTCCAGTGGCAATCAGATGTGGATGTAGAGTATTTACAGAGTGTAGGTTAGTTGCAATGGTGACCTGAATGCACTTTCCTCCATTGGTCCTGGCTGGTCTGTAATTACCAACCAATTTGAACAGACAGGGAGTTCATGTGACCTTCTCTCAGAGGAAAATATCTGGGACAGTGAAAATCACAATAGAAGGGTAGTTTTTTTGTGAACTGATTGCACATGCAGGTTTTATTGGCAATGGATGGAAATATCTCATATTCCAGAGTGCAATGCATGTGAAAATCTCTTCACAGATTTATCTGAAGGGTATGCAAAAGTAATGTCTGCACTCAAAACACTTCAATCCTTGTGTAACGAATGAATTGTTGTTCCCCTTCCAGTTGTAAACATCTAAACCTGAATGAGATAAACAATTGGCTAGGCAAATGCCTTATTGAATAACTTTGCAAATGACTACTTCATTAACCTCAAACATCTCACAAATCCCTCCCTACTGCTCCTTGCTCCAGTGAAGAACCGACAAAGCACTTCATCAACGAAGTCAATTTGAAAGATGATCTAAGCACATCACTGTCCCCATCTACATAAGGTCAGTTACTGCTCCTTTTCCTGTCACTGACTGCTGGACCCAGTATGGGAAAAGAGTTCAGATCTGCGTGTACATATTTGTGACCTGGAAAGCTCAAATTGCAAATAAGATCATCTGTAATTCACTGGAAGTATGAGTGAGGAAAAACAGTTCCAGGTTGTACTGCACTGGTAAGTGCCCAAATCAGTTAAGATGGGTGTCATGAGGGTCTTTGGCAAGCACTAAAAAAACACCACATAACAAAGGCCATGTGATGCTGAGAGCTCCCAAATCAGTTAAGATGAGTGTTATAAAGAGGGTCTTTGGCAAGCACTAAAAAGACGCCACGTCACAAAGGCCATCAGCAGTGATGCTGAGAGCTCAAACATAACCACCTTGGAAAAATCCCAAGCCAATCCTCTCCGCAAATAGCTGTCCCAATCATTTGCCAATTCACAAACCCCAATACAGTCAGTTTAGCAGCTTAGTATGAAGATAGTCTTTCTCCTCTTTTTAGCACAGTACAAACATTGCACTATTACACTTCAAAGATGAAGACAAGGAGATGAAGACCTGGTGATAGATGGCATAGTTGCCACAATAGCAGCACTCGCATAGATAATTGGAACAACAGTGGATGGTTTACTCTTCCTTGACCATAGTAGTGATCCCAATGCAGCCAATGAAATTGTCAGTACCTGCATATGAGATGAAAGATATAAAGACTACCAGTCTTCAAGTCCCAACCTGTAAATTGGCAGCTACAGTAAACTCTCTCTAAACTAATACTGTGTAAACTAATATTCTCTCTAAACTAATATGCGGGCACAGGCCCGTGGCGGGCCTCATACTTAATCTAATATTGTGTAAACTAATATCCTCCATAAACTAATATCTTCCAGCCGGTCCCAAGGATATTAGTTTAGAGAGAGTTTACTGTAGAGTAATCAACATTCACAGACAGTTTAACAGATTATAAGGAAAGTGAATCTAAACATGTGAGAATTGAAAAATCTCTATGGGACAGAGATGAGAACAAAAACCAGATTTGCATTTGATTCAATGCCTTGGAGAAGATATTCCCAAGTGAATTCAAGACCTCGGGCTCCAACCCACAAAGGAGCCAGCCTGTGGAGTAGTGCATCTGCAAAGGCCCATCCTATCACACCCATCCCAACAAGCTAAGAAAAAGTACAGAACGCTTCAGAAACACAAAGCATAGCACCAGTCACTTTATCAGCATCAGGATTCAGTTTTCTTATCAGGCTTCCAACTAAACATCTCTGGTGTACTAAGGAGAAGAAATTTCTACATCCAAGATTGCAGAGAAAACTCCACAAAAGCACTTTGAAGATGACCGTTTTGTCAGTAAACTCAACAAGAATGAGTGTAGTCATGGACAGATAAACTTTCAGTAAAAGTTTTATGATCAACTAATCTCCCATCATATGGGATATTCCACTCACATGCTCCAAAAGTGCACCAAAAGTTTGATAGCCTGTCCCTCACGAACACTACAATAGTGTTTTTCTGCTTAAAGCGATAATGTCAACAATTTGATCCAGAATGATACAAGTTAAAGATTGGTTTCCACACCTAGTCCAACTGCTTGAAATTTGTGGTTTTGTGAGATGTTCCGGTAGGTCAGCTGTGTCAGGGCAAAGTAAAGCCCAGCCACATCCAAAAACCCTATCAATGCTTTCAATAGCTCCTGCAAAACAGATACAACACAACATTTATACAAGAATCCAGACCACCTGATTCTAACCTTCCCCTTAGTAAATCACCAACATGGTGCAGTCATATTTATTACCACATTATTATCATGAAATGCTTCACAGACTAGCTTGATCTATCTAGGGCTGAACTCTCATAAATTCAATAAAAAGTATACAATGTAAGCATTGTTTAGCTAGCATACAAAATGCCTCATAACCAAAAAACCAGGAAGTAAGTTTTGACCTAAGTAGAGATGCATAAACAAATGTCAACAAGGAGCAGAACCTGGGAGAGATTGAAGCTATCATTTTCAGACACTTCAAGGAATGTTGCTAGACATACCAACTGCACATTCAAAAGGAAAATTTTCAAAGTCAATCCAGTTGCATAGGAACATTACACAAAAGATGCTTGCATAGGAGCTCAGAAAGAATTTGTAAAGAATAACAAGGCAAAAAAACACGACCTTGATAAGTGTAGTGCCCAGATAAACTATAGCAGCTTTTATACATGTCCCTGCTGTATCATATTCCGACCTGCCAATCCCCACATATCTTCAAGTTTTATCTCTAACAGCAATTCTAGAAAAAAAATCTCTGATACAATCTTTGGCCAATCATGAAGCATGCAATCTAAACACATGTGTGTGAAATCCAGCAACAGTACGAAAATATAGCAAGAATCCAAAGATGGATCATCCATGATATATGCCAAAGGGTTCATTGAATCCCATCCTTTAAGACTCAATGACCTAAAACAACACTTGCATAAAAAGGAAAAGCTGCAAAAGCTAATAAGTTTATGCATTCCACAGCACTGAATCCACATACGGGCATCCATCAGTTACCAGAAGCTCAAAGAAAAATATGGCAGCCTCAAACATAAAAGGTTATCATCGTATGGGGAGGAGGAATGGGTATTTCGCGGTCAAAGGCATGCCTATAACGGGGAAGAAAAACAAAAGCATCCAAAGGTGCTGAAAGTTGAAGCACAACAACAAATTAAGTTTTCCAAAGTGGGGTTAAAAGAAGCGGATCAAGGACGGGGGTTGGGGCGAATGAAAACGGAGAAACTCAAAAACGGCAAGAAGAAGATGAACAAGAGCATTTGGAGGTGCTGAAATGGTGGAACAAACCAACCAACCCTCGAAATCGACACCGCAGAAGCAGATCGCGAAGGGAAAGGAAAACCCAAAAGAACAAACAAACCCAAAATGGCAAAGAACAACATACAACGGAGTCGCTTTGTAGTAGACGGCATGAGGCCCGAAAGTGAGCGCCGCGCAGTTGATGAAATGGAACAGCGTCATCGCTCCTCCTCTGTGTGCGCACACAGGGACAAACACACGGGCACTCTGTCTCTCTCCTCTCCCTCGCCAACGCGCAAAGAAGAGAGACGATGAAGCAGGGAAACCCTAAAATGCCAAGCTCGTTCCTAAAATCAAGGGTTAGATTGTTTTATGGGAACCCTAAAACTGCCAAATTTAAGGTGCGTTCACACAGAGTGATAGAAGTGTTGGTAAAAATCAATATAACTTCCAATTGTTCAAATTATGCAATCTAGCGAACTGTAAATAGTCTGAATGGCATGCACACATGGCACGTTATTAAACACACTATTTTTGTTTGGTAGTGTCTTTCGATAAATTTGTTGTTGCATACTTCAAAATCTTAGAAAAATATAGATTCTTTGCCCTATCTTCAATTGCAAGTTACCACCATGAAATCACAACATTTAAACTATAATGTGCAACACCTAACTTGGTTTTGCCTTCATGAACACAAAGAAATCTGAACTCCAAGCTTTGCAAATTCATCTCAACATCTAGACATTACAGCTCTCTTTTGCATCATCTTTCGCATCTCTCTTCCACATCATCTTCCACATCTTCATAGATTTGCATCTTTTTGTTGCATCTGCACATTTCTCTTCTACATCTTTCCCATCTTTCTTTTACATCTTCTTCTTGCAATCACTTATAAGTAACAAGTTTAATCGAATTAATTTTTGTGCTGAAAGCAAAAACACAAGTTTTGCTAGAAAAGGCAAGTGTTTCCAAAGGAGGATCCTACAACAACAACAAAACTCGACAATGCAATATCAATTGGCAACACAACGAAATGTTTACGTTCATCAGGTGCAAACACGTGGAATATGTTGCACAAAACAATATTGTGGATCTCAAAGCTCATATTATATATTCCATGTAGTGATGGACCAAGATTGCAGACAAGCTTCAAAACATGATCAACACACATTCACCATGGAATGGCATGGCTTGCAATTCAAATTACAAGAAAATTACAAATTATCACAAGGGGGCCAGCCACAATATTTCTTTCTAAGATCATCTCATTAATGAATGTGAGAAGTTACACTTACCAAAACAATTCAATGGGGATTACTATGGGGCAATAAAAGTGTTTCAAGGAAAATAGAACATCAACATTCCATTTCATGTTCGGGATTTACAAACATATGGAGATAGGAACTACATTGCACAAATATTGGAACCATATACACAGGAAGATCAAGATTTGGCACAACCACGATGAACATTCATGCAAAAGACTCTTGGTGGCATTTATGCGGCAACTAAACACGCAAATGACAACAATGAAATAATTTCAGTTCATGTGAATGTGATAAACGTGGACAATTTTTTAGAAAGTATTTATCACCATGAAGCACCCTTTGTCAACTTGTCAGACATTCCAACTTTGTAGTTTCAACCAATGATAAAAAAACTAACATGAACACCAACTACACTTGGAAATATAGGAATGAAACAAAAATGAAATAATTTTTTTCATCAGTTATTGAAACAACTAATAGGAGTAGCAAGGCAATGATGGAAGTCATGATCTTTTCATGCTACATAGATTGAAATTGAAGACATGAAAAAAATAGTCCACAAATGTGGTTTATTTTCAAGATATTGTTCCAAAAGTATGCATTGATCTATTCCTAAAGGTTCTGAACCTTATAATTTAGTTCAATTTTCAACTCCATGCTTTACAATACTCCCATGTTCACTTAATTCTCTTCAACCTATAGGACAATCATTTATATTAATGTTCTCAAACTCTAGCTACATCATTAAATTGTTTATGTCCAAGTTTGTTCCATTAAGGATCATGTTGTAAATAATGTAATAACAAGGTAACTTCAAGAAAAATCACATGATGGCTAGTCTTCAACATTAATTCTCTCCAAAAAAAATTATAAAAATTGAAAAACTTCTCAACAACACTTCTCCACCTACATAGTTGTTTAGCAAACAAAGATCCTAGAATAGTGTGATGAACATTTCCCTATTTATGGGGAATCATCAACCAAGGTAGTAAATGATGTCCATTATCACTTATTATGTAAGGTTTGATGTTGCATTCATCACAATCCATTAATTTGAAACATTTTTTCATGAATAGTTTTGTAATGCACAAAATGTGAACATCATTCATCGACCTTGGCATCCAAATAAATATATCTTTAAACTTCTTTTTTCAATCAACTACAACTTGAACATGTTGTAGGCTTTGGACTTGTATGAGAAATAGTCAACTACACATTGCCCCTTTGATTTGAGAATGTGAATATATGTAATGTCAATCATTCCATGGGTTGTTGGAAAACCACAAAGTTCTTTGAAACTAGTCATGACTTGAATCAAGTCCTCTCCCTTGACCATGTGATTTGATTTTGAAATACCTAAATCATAACCAAACAAATTCAAATAAACAATGGACTTGCCCACTACAAACATCTTGTTATAGTACAAGTACTTAGTTTTATGAATGAACTTATATAGAGAACAAACAACGCGAATGGTCACATGAATTACACATTGGTATGTTATATTTCATTTTTGCAATTAGAGGTGTTAACTTTGTAGAACATCAAGGTGCTTGAACTTGGACAAGACTAAAAATTCAAGTTATAAAAGAAAATTAGACCACATGTTGTGAGTAACTATGCAATAAGCACAAACATTTAAAATAGCACAAAACATTTGAAACACAAGACACTTACAAGAAAGTAAACAAAGGTTTTTGGACTGAGCCACAAACTTACTACTTGTATTTTTAATCACACTTAAAACCCCATAATCAATGAACTTTAGATTAATAAAATACTTAGTCCTTGAAGACCACACAATTAGCACCCCTAAGTGCCACTTGTTTCATAAGCACCAATGACAATTTTCAAGTTGTACACACATTTAATTTAATTTAAAACATTCATATAGTTTTCATAACATTCCGAATAGTTCTCACATTATAAACAAACCTTTACCTTAATGGATAGTATATTAAAAAAGGAGATTTTTTTACAAATTTTATTCAACCACCTACTAGTTGATTAACACCACCCATAAATTGAAAGCATCTAGTGAATAATTCACCTAACACACACAATTAAAGATAATAATAAAAAAATTCCAATTTTTTTAAACACCTTGACATTAGTAAATAAAAGATTAAAAAAACATTTGACCCTAAACATTTGTACCAAGGTATCACTTGTTTCATAAGCATTAATCAAACCTCCCAAACAATCATCCATTATGATTCAATGCTTACACTTTGAAAAAATCCTCACTACTTCACATTAAAACAAACACATTTAATTTAGTGGACAAAATTTGATAAAATGATTAGAGCTTTTACACTTATACTTAACCCACCTAATCAACGACCACCTATAGTTATTCCAAATGAACATTCCTTATGATATTCAACAAAATATAATCTTGGAAGCACAATGCATAATTGTTACACAAATCATTAATCACTTTGAAATCAAGCATTCCCAAAAAACATTCATGATTCGATAAAATATGATTTTGAAAGCACAAAGCACTAACACCTCGAAATCAGTGGGCATAAAATTTCCAAGGACTTAGTTACAACAAGATCATATACTATTAGTTCCATTAATCACAACTAAAAAGTTTTCCAAAGAAGCATTCATGAACATATACTTTTGAAAATATTCAAAACTATTTCACAAATTGAATGGGACCACCTTGAATTCCATGGACATAAACATTTCAATAAGAAATGAGTTGTTACACTCGTACTTGGACCATTTGTTCCATGAATATGCCATTGAACTTTCCCCAAACCATGAATAATATGATTCAACCAAAAACTACACATTTGACAACATTTAGAATTATTACACACAAAGCACATATATACTTTGAATTCAATGGACATAACATTTCCAAAAGGACTTGAACTTATATACACTTGTACCTATGCAACTTGTTGGACTTGACCAACCATTGGTTCTTTAAGCAAAAATTTAACATGATTCATGAACATTTACTTATAAGAACATTCAAAACTACCTCACAAAACAAAAATTATTTAAAGTCAATAAAACCCAAATTTTAAAAGAATGTCAAATTGTTACATTCATACCTACACCATTTTTCCAAGCCTTTAATATGATTTATAAACTTGCACTTTGAATAGCTTACCAAATTGGCTTGCAAAACATTTGCAAAACATTATAAACTTTGTGGATACCATTTTCCAAAGGGACTTGACCTCTTATTTATACACGCACTACTTATTCAATAACCACCTTAAGGTTTCCAACCAAGTTTCGTTACTTTCAACAACATATACTTCCAAGTACATTCTAAACTACTTAACAAAACATATACACCTTAAGCTCAATGGACCTACATAATATCTCAAGGAGTCGTACTATACTTATAATGCTTGTTTAACGGACCCAATTATTTTTCCAAGTAAGCTTAGTGGATGTAAAATATTTCAAAGATTCATACTATACTTAGACCAGTCGGTCAATTGACCCACAAGCTTTTCCAAACAAGTTTTCATTACTTTCAACAACATATACTTCCAACTACATTTTTAACTACTTGACAAAACAAATACACCTTAAGCTTAGTGGATGTAAAATATTTCAAGAATGCATACAATATTTAGACCACTTGTTTAATTGACCCACAAGTTTTTCCAAGCAAGCTTTCATCACTTTTAGCAACATATACTTTTAAATACATTATGAGCTACTTGACACTTAGCACATACAATGTACACCTTAAACTCAATGGACACAAAATTGTTCAAGGATTCATATTATTACACTTTGAAGTACACCAAAAGGCTTTTGAAGAAATGTTTCATTTCAAAATAACAACTTCTGTTTTAGGATGAACATTTTGAACCTATTCATGAACCATAAATACTTTATAAAAAAAAACAAATTAAAGTTCATTTTCAACAACTAATAACTAGTTCAAAATTGGAAAAATAACTTTATTTGGGAAATTTGAAGATAATGGTAGCATGTTTTTCATATTGTTTCGCTCTAACTTATAGGTGACATCATTGGCATTGGGCAAAATTGTTGTCCACGAAATCCAAAAATTCATTATTTTATAAATGATAATTTTGCCCAAACACTTCCCATGTTTTCCACCCCTCTTTTTTAGGCAAAACACATATCCATTTATATCTAAAAAGTTTCATCTTTCAATTATTTTCTTGATGTTCCTACAATCCACATTTAGAACCCAAGCAACATGTCTATTACTACAATTCTTTGGCAGAAGTTGTTAAAGTTCAAATAATATCCTTAGCCACGACAATGGGTATGATCTTCTAGCCATTCAAATGGTTAAACAAGCCAAATTTCAAATTATCTCCAATAACTTGGTTTTGTTTAAATTTTCCTAGGTTGCACAAGTGTTTAAGAACACAATTTGTCAACAAATAATTTCCAAAACCTTTTCAACAGCTAGAGTCTAAAAATAGCTTGTATAACCTTTCAAGAAATCATAAATGAGCATTGATAGCATCCTTACTACAATTGCGTTTTACATTTGCACTTGTCAATGACGATTGTCAACACGTTGCAAACTTGCAATTTCTACACATGTAATAAAACTTGTTTATTCTTGGGTGCATAACTCTTACATGAAGCCTAGTTTGTTATTGCCATTTTTATTTGTAATTTTTTTTTTGTTCTTGGAGTTATATGTTAGTGATCTTCACCTTCTAAGTCATATTCCACCTTGTTAATGTCCAAACCCTTTTGCACACACTCAACTCCACTATTGTCTACTACTTCAACCATTTCAAAGTTGCCTTCATTTCCAACTTTATTGTTCAATGATCTTGCCACTTCAAGGTCAAATGTATTGTTCAATCAATTTGGGCTTTGAGAATCATCAAAATATCCAAAAGGAGAATGTATTGAGGTTTATTCATGTATTTTTCCAAATTGCCCATGTTTAAAAGGAATTGGTATACAAGAAAAAAACATGAAACTTAAGGTAGAACTTGCATTTTGGTAATATAATTATTAAAATTTGAAAAATATGTTTCATGCCAAAAACACCCGTGAATATATAAGGATGGATTAGCATGACAACAAAAGGTAAGAAAATGGCTCAAACATGAACTTGCTAGAAACCAAATGTCAACTTACAAACACATGGAAGTTATTGCACCTCTACGTGCGAAGTTATTGAAACATAATTCCAACAATAATTGACAAGTCCCTCAACCAAGCTCCATGCTTCCTTTACACAACTTGTTCATAGCCCTTTGGCAACCTCCTTCAATGAACATAAAAGACATGTCCATAAGGGTTACAAATAGACAACAAAAATGCTACAATGTTGCAACATTGACCCAAGTGTGACGGGGTGTAAGATGATCCCCCATGCACACAATGTTTTGTTGCAATATTGAACAAAGCGGATGTTGGAACAAAGTGGCAAGTTGAAGCTTGCATGCAAAGTGTTCTCCAACATGCACAAAAATTCTATTGTGGTGTGGAGCAAAATGTTAGGTGAAAGCAAAGTGGCAAGCTTGAATTTACAAGAGGCGATTGCAACCCATGGTGATTATTTTCTATAATACCAAGTCCATGGGTGGGGGCTTGTAAGAGCTACGACAAAACTCAAAGTGGTGATGAATGCACAATGTTAAAAAGGTGCAACATTAATGTTGACTTGTTAGCAAGGCCAAAAAATTATCATTAAGATTTCAAAACCCAATTGATTAAAGTTGTAATCACTTAGAACCCTAACTCATGGACAATTTTTTTTGCAATTTGACCTTTAACAAAGTCATCCATCTAAGGGTAAGTATGTTCATCTATCATCTTTGTAGTTTGATTCATAAATTATTTATAATAGGGAGCTAGATATCAACACAAATAGTTATATTATTTATCATGTCCTTTAGGGCATAAAAGCAAATAACCTTGGTTTTTAAACACCTTCAAATTTCACACTTTTTGATTATCAATTAAACACATTTGAACCAAATGTGCATAAATGGATCATAAACATGAATGGTGCATGTTTGATAAGGAAAAAAAAATTGAAAAAAAAAACCAATTCACATCTTTATTTTGAGTGTTTTTAAGATACAAAATGACTCTAGAAACATAATGTATTTGCATGAATTTTTTATCATTGAAAAATTGTAGGAATAAAAAAAATATTCCAAAAACAATTTAGTTTTTTAAATTATGGTGTTTGCATGGTGGGTTTTCAAATTTCTAGAAATGTAGTTTTTAGGCATTGTCCACACATTAAGTGACTCCTTTTTTGTGCTTTCACATTATATTTATAAAAAATTGCAACATATGAACAATGATTTCCAAATTTTGTTTACATGCCCCTAACTATACTAGTGGATTTGGCATTTCCATGATCATTATCAACCATCAAATTCTAAATTTGGACCTAATCATCCAACTAATTTTGTAGAAATGTTTTCTATCACTATACCCATTGATTTTCATGGAGGTGTACATTTAGATGTTTATAATGCATGTCCTTAATTTTCCTAAATTGTTGTACATCTAAGTTCATGTCTTTTTATAAAGATGATTACCACTAATTCGCATTTTTTTCATGTTACACTATAACCTTTAACAATGTTTGAATATTTACATGTATAAATTATAGACACAAGATAGAATCATGTTCATTAGTAATAATTTCAATATTTTTGTGTTACATTACCTAATGGATTATGAGGACGAAATCCAATGTACGAAAGGGATAATGTTAAACAAAATTTATACCTAATTTATTATTTATTTATGTTTAGGATTTATTATCATCTTTTATTTTCTATCTTGATTATATGCTAAACCATTATTGGTTATTTGTTACTAATCAAATCACAAGAAAAAACCTTGGGTTTTTTCACTACCACCCATTGCAACTACTTGTTCAATTTGACCACTATTTCACTTATTATCATCATGCACAAATAACATATGAAATTATTATTTGTGCATAATTTCCATAATGAAAACAATGATTGCCTTGTTCGCTAGCATTGGGTTTTTCCCTCCATGCTGGATTTTATAATAATGAAAATAAAAATTACATGGAAAATATCTCAATCCTAGACTCCTTACAAAAATGGTAATATCATTTAGTCATTCTTTTAACAACTTTTCAACTATTAACATCTAGCATAAGTTGAACCAAAATTTGATAACAAGTGGAAAATGTTACTCATAAGCTACACCTTGCACTTACATAAGAAGTCACCTTATTTTATTTTTAAAAATCTCAAATTGTTGATGTGGAAATTAAGGTAGCATTTAACTTTATTTACACATTGCACTATAATGGTTCAAGTGATTTTTTTGACATCTCTTCAACTATCAACATGATACATGAATTTAATTGTACTCTAATTTTATCATGTGGAAACCATTGCTCATGGGTTGTATTTCGCACTTATAATAATTTAATAAAACACATGCAATAACTTATAAAGATCTCACATCTCTTAAACTATCAACATTTGCACATGAATTTAATAATTCATTTTGAATGTGCTAAATTCATTACTATCTAATTGCATTTTGCACTCACCAAAATTTCTTAAAATTGATGTATAAAAACTTGTTATGTTTCACATTTATATTTGAATTAAAGATTAAATCAAAATGTTCATATATACAAAGTCTAGTGTCCATGTAGACCTTTATATTTTAAAAATGTAATATTCACACATGTACATTTACATAAATTATTTCATATTTTAGAATTAATTAAATTACACCTTTTACCCAAAAAAAATATAACACCTTTTTTTAAAAATAAAATGAAGAATGTGAATTCAAAAAGTATGTCATAATGATGTCAAAATAATAATTATAAAACCACCATCAAATGAAGAATTTAAAAGTTAAATGCATTGAAACTTTCCCAATACAAGATATTTTCATTTAAAAAGATTTAACATGATATGATTATCATCATTTTAAATCATTGTTTTTTCATTTCACATTGAAATTTCAAAACTTTCACATGGATTTTTGACCAATCACATATTTAGGGATATTTATAGGGTGACATACTAATATTTGTGATTAAAAGCATAGGGAATAATTATAGGATTTATAATTTAATAATTATTACAATTGCAATAAAACTAACTCATGTAAGATGTGGAATTTTAAAAATTCAGAAATTGAACTACCTAACCATGTTTTTATCCTTTAGCATTAACTTAACCATTTACCACAATGGAAATTAAACAATCACTACATCCTAAAATGATTCTTTTTATCTTAATTATACCTTACATTCAATTCTTTTGACCTTTACAATGTTCTGGTTCTTTCAACTATAAATTCTTACATCAAATTGTTAATTTTGTAACAAAAAAATGGCATGAAAACTTACATAATTTGAAGTGAATTTTAATACCCACATAATGCATTGACCTCAAAACTAACAAAAAGGTGGTGAACAATTTTTTAATGCCCAAAGTTGACAACCCCACAAGCAAGGAAACCCATATATTTTATACATATCCTTGGCCTACATATGATTCATATCAAATATGAAAACATGATTATTGCTAAAAACTTTTTTTGTGGCAAAATATGGCCATGACCAAAGAAAAGGGAAGGGGATAGATGCAACTTGGACAAAAATATTTTTTGAAAAAAATGGCCCAAAGTTATCATATTTTAAATAAAAGTTTAAAATTTTTACATTCAGAGTTTTACAATGTTTAATGTGTATTGATTAAAATATTTAATGAGTATTTAAAAATATTTTATCCTCATTAAATTCATTCCAAATCATACCACATGTTTTTATAATATATTAGAAACATTGTCATGTAAATAAATTAAATATTTGTAACATTAATACAAATATTGACACAAAAAACATCTTTAAAAAAATGTTGGTTATCCATCTTGTGGCTCCTTTTAATGTGGACATACCCATATAAATCATTCTAAATGCAATGTGTTTTATGACATGTCACATTTGCTAGATTTAAATAATTTATAATGTTATTAAAAAGATTTGATGTGCCTAGTTGGAATAAGGTGTAGGGTGTAGACCCCTTTAGATTGACCTCATTGTTATGTATGCAATTAGTAGGTATGTAGTAGGTAGGCAAGTAGATTGGTAAGGTTGTAGGTAGGTAGGTTGTAATTAAGTTGTACATTTTCAATAAGTTGTAAGTAGTAGATATATAGATAGATAGGTAAATGGGTAGGTAAGTAGGTGAGTAAGTAATAGGTGGGCAAGTTGTAAAGAATAAGGTGTATTGAAATATTGACCATATATTGCAACCTATCTACCTATGACCTACCTTTCTACCTACCTTTATAAACTTAATGTAAAAGATGTAAAATAAATATGTTCATAGAGTAATATATGTTGACAAAAGTTAACATCTTAAAAATGGTGTGGTGGGTTACTATTCATGTAGGTGAGATGTTCAATTCCTCATAGTTACAACTTATAAAACAATTCACCTAGGTAGCCTAGGTAGGTTAACTATTCACACCTACCTAATATTTTTACCAAATTTAAATATATATCCATGTCATTATTTACACTATTTATTATTCAAATCAACTAACACTTAGATGTTAGTTTTAAGTCAAAACAAACAAGCAATGTCAAGTAATACTTGTTAGTTTTAAATGAAAATAAATAGAATGACATGCTAGACACAACTAGACATTCCAAGTCATGTCCCAATTGATTGAACTACTCATAAATGTCCATTTTTCTTGTCATAAACAACTAATAGTTTTTTATACTAATAGCATCACCTTGTTCAAATGTCCTTTTTAAATTAAAAATCTAGTCATAAAAAGCAATGGATAAAACATGCTTCATAATAGTGTTGAGAGTGGCAACTATAAAGATGTATATGAAATTTTAGCTCAACCTTGCTAAGAGGATTAGAACCCAAATATATCATCATTACCATGGAGAGACTTAGATGATTTTTATAATAGTTTAATAATCCTAAACCAAACAAGTGATGGTAGGTTTTAGAAATTAGGCATGTTTAAGTCTAGGCTATAGGTCAAGTTTTAAAGTATCCAAACTGAAGGTTCCAAGTCTTGTTGGAATCACCATTGGAACCTCACCAAATAAGTGGCCTCTTTTCAAAATTGAATTAGAACTTGAACTAGCAGTGCTACCTTGTTTTGATGAGGTAGACAAGTTCAAGTTCTCTAGCTAGGTAAATACTAAAAACAACTTTATTTTAGAAAATATAAACTTGATACATTTTAAACAAGTTATTGGCTTTGATTAGTTGTACATAATTAATAATATATAATCTTTATTTTGAATTGTGTGAACTAGTGAAACAAACTAATATTACACCCAAAAAAATTATGTTTAGTTATGTGTAAAGGAGATGGAATTGGACCTAGTTTTCAAACTAAACCTATCTTAAATTTTTGATAAAAATGATCATAATAAAAAGTTTTAAAAATATAAAAACCAAGTCTCAAGACCAAATCAAATGACCAAATCACATGTTAAACAAACATTTCATCAAAAAAATCCAAAATCCAAAATCAATGGTTCCTTTTTAAGAATTGGACAATATTGAACCAAATTTGCTTCGTGTATAATGAGGTCTAGATGCCTATTGATAAATGAGTCATGTTCTATAAGCTATTCACTACAATACAAGAAAATATAATTTTTCTCTCACAAAAAGTTGTGACTTATGACACATGTGTATGATGTCATGAGTTTTCTTCCAATGTATTACATGTATTGTTAAAGCTAATATCAAATTGCTATTTCAATGTAATATATGTGACAATAAACATCACATATTGTTCGTCGTAATGGATGAAACCACAAATGATAAGGTTTAAATGATCTATCATTATATTTAGTGCAAATTTAGTCCAATTTGTCACCTTCTAAGAAAGGAGAGTGATCACTTATTTATTTATTCATCACCCATCTCTCTATACCATATGTTGAAGGGAAGAAATTAGTTAGTGTTAATGGGTGGGTATATTGGATTTTAATATATCAGCTAGGTAAGAGTATGTGTAAATTTTCAAAAACATGTGTCGGCTGGATAAAAGGTATATAGGTTTTTAAAAAAAAAATCCAAGTAAGGGTATATAGGTTACTAAAAAATTTCAGTTTGGGTAAGGGTTTAAAGACCATCATTTACCCTTTTAAAAAAGTTTACCCTATTAATATATGTGGGGAAAAAAATGAAAAAATCTCAAACATGTTTGAAAGGTTTTTTAAATAAATTTGAAAGGATTAGGGACAATGATTCTTTTTTTTCTTTTTTTTTTGATGTTGCT
>Ga0209208_10002840_pt1 | contig 24877 bp, 21 predicted proteins | sample S1TSphfallax_3_FD_187694 | JGI IMG/M metagenome (GOLD analysis project Ga0209208, IMG submission 187694) | Host-associated microbial communities from peat moss isolated from Minnesota, USA - S1T2_Fd - Sphagnum fallax MG (SPAdes) (version 2) | ecosystem: Host-associated > Plants > Peat moss >...
TGGGTGTGCTTTTTTTGGGCTAAGGGTTTAGGAGGGTCATGATTTTTATTTTTATTTTGTGGAGGGGGGGAGGGGGTGGGGGTGGGGTTTCTAGGGGTCTTAATAGGTGGAAGTGAACCAGAGTGGGAAATGCGAAGGACCGGGTGGGGGGGATCGACGGGGTGCGTTATGCACAGGGTTCACACTAGTTATATCCTATTGGTTTAGATTTTCTACTTTTCACTCACATTTCGAGTTTTGAATCCATTATATAAGACAATATTTATCTCACGAAATATAATTGTCGAAATGTCATCAAAGTGTTTTCACCGTTTGTGATATAATAAAACAAAAATGGATGTTATGATACTTCATTTGTATGATCTTATTACTAATTGTTAATCCAACCTTTTCTTATTTCCATGGATTTTTTTCATTTAACTATTTTTGGGGATTTCAAATCAAATAATGGAATTAACTCTATTTTAAATCCACCTTTTAAGAATATAAAGGCCATGTTTGGGAATGGATGTTTTGCACCTTTTATTATACAACAGGGATGCCCACATTGACATTTTGAAGGGAAAAAAATCTTTTAAATGTTCATAAATACATATTGTCCAATCTTTATTCTTCTTTTAAAAATCAATCATAATGTGAGTTTTTGTTTTTTGGTGATTCCCAAAAATTGAATTAATTGCATCTACTAACCCAATGATTTAAATTCAAGCCATGCACATTGGTGCCCTTGACTTGAAATGGGCTTTCCAATCAAAATTTCATTTGTGATAAATATTTTTTCCAATATAATATGGTTGTTCATCAATTTTGGCAAAAAAAACCTCAAGTTTTTAGAACTTTTTTTATATCTTCCTTTTCTATGGTGGTGTATTATCATTGTTGCTTGCTCAAAAGATTAAACTCCATTAATGGAATTTCACCATAACAATCTATTAATTCGCAAGCTATTACTAGGTAGTGACAAATGATTGAATCATTAAAGGTATTAAGGTTCAACCCCATAAAAGATAATTAACATTGATTTATATCCTACTTGTATGTAATTTAGGTTTGTACATTGTCATGAACTATCATTCATGTTGTCAATATGTTTTGCTAACCATTTTTTCTTCTCCATTTCCAAATTTCTCCATCTCCCTTTTCCATGTTTAGATCAAAATAATGTTATTTCTCTCCTTTCTAACAAGACGAATTTTCACACAACAATTTTTCTACACCTCCTAACTATTATTTCCTTCCTTATTTTTATTATTATTTTTTCATTGTCCTATGTTTCCCCTTGTCACTTTGGTTGTATTCCTATGTTAGGAATATGTTGGTATAATGTTTTATTTCTTTTTCCTTTTGGAGGATATTTTATGATTGCATTATAAATTGGCAACATTGAATGTTGAGGGTAAACCTAATCTAACAATCATTGTTAATGATTTTGGAATTACTTGTGTTATTAAAAATGATTGTGTGCAATGTTACTTGGAATTGTGCACATTTCCAAGGGCGATGTGTATGATGACAACAATAATGTTATTAGATTAGTCTACCAAGATCCATTTCCTAATGCACAACATGAATGGACTTTCAATGTTGGAAGATTCAAAATCGTTGGGGAAAATCTCCCCAAAAGTTCTTAAAACATTATTTTGGTGCCATGCATTGTTGCATTTGTTGCCAATGTCGCTAACCATGGTATTCATGTTAAAGACAAACCAATTGGTGTCGCTCTAGATCATGAAACTACATTCATAGACTTGTGTCATTTTTTTAATGAAGATGGGACATTGCCAATCTCTATACACCCTTCTAACTACTCACTTTTGAATTGTATTGCTTCTGATGTTCCACCCTAATCCATTCAAAATGTTATGTTTATGTTAACCCTTTATTTTATCAACGTGTTGGATTGCTTCAAGGAAATATTTTTTGCCCCCGTGCCACTTCAAAGTTGAAAGAATTGAACTATGATACATTTCGAATTGAAGATGTTGTTAGCATTCCATCCACATTTGATGGGGATGTTCTCTTTGAACTCCCACTAGTTGATAATCCAAATGACCATTCTAGCCAAATGCAAGGAATGAACAAGAAGTGCAATTGCCATTCTTGGTGCAAGGTCAAAACAAACAAACGTTAATAATGATTTCAATTTTATGCTTTGTAAGACAAGGTATTAGGTCATTTGGAACATTGAAACAAGTTTTGTAATTACTTCATTTTGAATGGACACCCCAACAAAATCGCTTGGATTGGCAACATTGTTCATGTTTTCACCCAATAGCGGTTATGATTGCATTCAAGAAAGTTATTTTCCAAAATAATAGTATGGAGAAAAAATGTTTCTATTCAAGGGTGGATGGAAACAATTTAGTGGATAGGATTTGGTGCAACAAATGTAACTTGGTGGTGACCTCCAGACAACTTGGATCATGTTTGATCATGTGAAATGTGTCCATGATTGGACAACCTTCGCTTGCCATGCGTGTGATTTAGTCTACTATAAAGTGATGATGATTACCCTTTTTGTGACATGCAATTTGAAGACATGAATGTTCAATGTGTCCTATGGTGAAAAATGAACAAGGTCATGACATTGAAAAATGGTGTTCCTAATCCAAATTTCAAAGGTTTCATTCTTGATAACATTCAAGCTATTAATATGCAATGCAAATCATGTATGGTAGTGGGGGTCCAAGTGAATCAATGATCGATAAAAAACAAACGTATTATTTCCATTATGTTCAAACTATGGACAAACACACAAAACAACAAATCAAACCAAAGATGTGTAAACAACACACAACCTTGTGTTATGAATAGAAGAATGCCACCTTCTTGGAAGAAGTAGATGTTCATTTTGTAGCTATTTGATGCTAGTGGTATTCCTCAAAGGTTGTAGATGTACTGGGGCTTCAAGAGTTAGATAATAGGTTCAATTTTTGGCATTTTTGTGTTAAACAATGGGGAGGCTTTATAATACATGTAACAATTTCATCCTTCCCTCCCAATTTTCATCCCATCTTGTTTGGATGGCATGTTTGTAGTATGTTAGGGCTAATTTGAAAATGATGCTAACAAACATATATTAAGTTTTGTAGATATTAATTTTGGAGGAGCTTGTGGACATGCCTACCTTTAACCTTTCAACAATAGTGCATACTATATGGCTTCAAATAATTGAGGAAAAGGGGAACTTGGTTATACATTGCAACTTTTGATGACTATGTTCAAGCTTTCGAGCAAACAACATTGTATTACTATTTCAAGAAAGGTGATCCATTAGGTCAAAGGTTTAATAAGAGTGAGATTCTCCTACATAAAACAACCTAATTTGACTTGAAGTACCATGCTTATGCAATTCTAAAATATGCACTAGGCTCATCTTTCACAAATAAATCACACATGGAAGGGGAGGAGATCTTTGACTTTTGCAAACAAAATCTTGACTTGTCTCTAAGATCAAAAGGGGATTCACATAAGCACAATTGTGTCAATTTTTGTCACCCACATGTTAATGCCCAAACTGAAAAATTGCACTTGCAAATTGAATGCCTTTCTTGAAGCATTGATCAATATAAGGTTGTGGATATCATCAATGGAAGTGTTGAGGTCTTGGAAGTTTCATACAAAGATGAGTGTGGCACATTGGTCTAAACTAAGTAAGATGTAGACTTCCCAAATGATCCAAGGCCTTCTCACCCTTGATCCCGGGATCATGTCTTGAAGCCTAATTGCAACAAGCTTCCCACCTTCGGAGCTAAGTGGCAAGTCACTTCTTTTTGAAGCAACCCAAACTTAGGTTCCCCTTGGCGTTGAGGCAACCCAACACTCAGGGATCCTCTTGGCATTGAGGCAAGCCAACACTTGAATTCCTCTTTGATCTTGAGGCAACCCAACACTTGAATTCCTCTTTGACCTTGAGGCAACCCAACACTTGGGGGTTCATCTCCGCCATGAGGCAACCCACCTTGGGTTCCTCCTAGTTTTGGGGTAACACAAGGTGTCCCAGGGTGAGTCCTGCATTCCCACCACACTAGGTTCCTCTTGCGACATGGAAACGTACCTTTAGCCTCGTTACCCAAGCCTAAGTTTGACGAAGCAGGATTGCTTTGGGAACACGGGCCGTCCGAGAGCCCTTCGGCGCGCCGTGCGGCCTCAGGTGAATTGCCGCTACGACTAAAACGCTCTGCCCCACCCGTAGCGCACGGTGCATTTGTGTCTATCCTCTTTGCCGTAGTCTTTCTTGCGTGAAATTGTATTGTCGCGTGTACTACGGTTCAGTGCCGCTCAACTTCTTGTTGTGCCTTTGTGTTCGTTGGATTTGTTTCTTTCAATTTGGATCCGAATTTGCAAGCTGTGGGTTTTTGTATCAAAATTTTGCCGCTTCTGTGTGAAAGAAAATATGGAGCAAGCAGATCGTCACGCAATGGAGAGGAGGATGACCATCCTGGCAGGTCATTTGGAACAACCCTTCTTCTCCGGGACACAACAACAACAACTGGAAGCTTCCATAGTCTCCGCGGAGATCGCGCCAAGTCCCGGAGGTGGTGCCGGAACTTTGAGCGTGATCGACAACAGAACAGGCAAGCGTTATCAATTGGAAATCAGCGATGCCGGGACGGTGAAAGCCACGGATTTCAAGAAGGTAAAAGGAAAGCAGGGAAACCCTTTTCTTCTAGTATTGCTCAATTCTTGAGGAAAAAACAACTAGGGTTTGAGAAGCTCAGCTGAATTGGTGACCACAGAAAACGTTGCCCTGACCCTGCATGATTGTTCGGGGGGACTTAAGCTAGTCCGCAGATTTACAGATTTCATGTGCTGGGAACCATTCTTCACGGGAAGAAAATTTGCAGATGTTGTTGTAACATAAAGGATTATATGCTTCTTGAGGGTTTGATGCTAGTAGGCAGGCCAACCCTAATGTGCCTGTACATCATCACAGGATCCTGATTGGGAGCAGGGTAGCATACTGGAGCATGCACAATAGCAATTGACTCTAAAACAAAAGCAGTCTTATTATAGATGGGGATTCAGAGACTGTTGCTAGGAGTTTAAGAAATTGTTGTGAATCTTTTGAACAGATCACAGCTGGTGGAGATGGAAATGGGTTGAAATTGTATGATCCTGGCTATCTCAATACGGCACCGGTGCGCTCGTCCATTTCTTACATTGATGGTGACCAGGGGATTCTGCGGTATCGAGGCTATCCTATTGAGGAGCTTGCTGAAAAGAGTAGTTATCTGGAGGTGGCTTACTTGCTGCGTACGTATTGTTGTTTTTCTTTCTCCTTTGAAGAGCTTTTAACTCTTCTCTGATTGGTTTCCTTAGTATTGTGGCTTTGCAACCCTTGAATGCACTGAATTTGAGCTGCTTTTTATTGTGTGTTTCTATGTTATATGCTTGAGACAGTTTCTAGTTATGAGGATGGTAACAGTTTTCTTCTCCAACACTGCAGTGTATGGCAATCTACCCACAAAGTTGCAGCTGTCAGATTGGGAGGCCACCATTGCCCAGCACTCAGCAGTGCCCCAGGGCGTGTTGGTATGCTTTTTCCCTCTTTAATAAGCCTTGAGGTCTGCCCACTGGAGAAGTGATGCATATTAGAGGTGTGAAATGCCAGGGGGTGTAGATGGGGCCCAAAAACAAACATCAAACTGCATCCAAATAAAATTGACTTATTGAGAGTTTGTGTGGTTGTATGTGTCTAGGAAAAGAGAGATACATGTAGTCATGAGATCGGTATAGTGACATCTTCAGCTCACAACTGTGAGAGAACTGTGGAAACCAACCTTGTGTATGTGTTTGTTTGATTGGTGAGGTAGGATATAATAGCAGCACTGCCACATGATGCGCATCCCATGGGCATGCTGATTGGATCCATCTGCACACTGTCATCCTTCCATGCTGATGCGAATCCAGCTCTTCAGGTTTTACTTCCAACCCATAGGCATTGGTAGAATCTGGCTGATTTGAAATTGTTATTATCAGTCACAAAATTTTTGTAAACGAATCAGGTAAGTATTGTAGACAACTTTTATTGTTGCAAGTGTTAAGTATTTTTCCCAACTTGTCTCATGCTGTTCTTTCTCTGCCTTGGTTTTAGTTTGAAGGTTTTAATTTGAAAGAATGTTCCATGTCTCTCATCATATGTGCAAACTGAATCTTTCTTTCCAAGTCTGTTGAGTTCTTGTGTGGTGGGCTGGGGAACAAAGGGCCAAGATTTGTACAATTCTAAATCAGTCAGAGACAAGCAGATTGTGCGTATTATTGGAAAGGTGAGGGAGTCCCTTCTTTCTCTTTTTTTTCCCCCCCAGGGGGATCTGCTTTTAAGTGTTTACATTGCCAGATTATTAAGGATCCCTCATCTCCTCCCCTTCAAGTGCTTTAGGCTTTTCATTTTGAGTACAGTCTTGGATGTTTTCAAATTGTGCAATTTTTGGGATTCGGTTTCAGGTGCCAACATTAGCAGCTGCAGCATATTTGCGGATGGCTGGAAGGCAGCCAGTGTTGCCTTCCAACCAGCTTTCCTACTCAGAGAATTTCCTTTACATGCTGGACTCTCTGTAAGTCCTTCCACTATTTGCTTTACTTTTGTCTGTTCTGGTGTCAGGTTGGATTATATTTTTATTGAAGTGACTATGCAAATGGACTCAACTTGTTTGGCTGCATTAATCTTACTTAAGATCTCTCTTTTAGAACAGGCATGCAGGACTTCTTGAATGACATCTCATGGAGGTTGCACTAATGTGGAGCTGGACTGGGATTGGCAGGGGTGATAGATCCTACAGGCCCAATCCTCGGTTAGCTAGAGTACTGGACATTCTGTTCATATTGCATGCAGAGCATGAGATGAACTGCTCCACTGCTGCTGCCCGACACCTTGCCTCAAGGTACCTAGTCACATCAGAAAATTTGTACATTGGTACATGCACACATTGATCTGACCAGTTACCTATTTTAGTGACCTCTGCAATTATAACATTATTAATACCCCATCACTGGCTATGGTAGGTGTGATGCCTGCAAGTTTCCTTCTCTCACAGTTACTTTATCATCTGTTTGTGGTATACTGTTGGATGGGATGGTTCTAATTTTCCAGAGGAACATCCAACCTTTGCTTTTGAGGATATATCAGAATTTTTACACATGTGAGTTGTGAGAGTAATGTATTTAGTAGTCATACCTTACTAAGTTCTGGACACAAATGTTGCAGCGGCGTTGATGTATACACAGCACTTGCAGGTGCCACTGGAGCTCTATATGGACCCCTACATGGAGGTGCCAATGAGGTAGATCTTGAATTCACATACATATCCAGATTGGAATCCTGAAATTTTGAGTACAAGGACTCAAAAGAGTGAATGTTTTGGACTGGTATTGGGTTTCTTGGAACATTGTTGTAGTGACAATTCTGATTCTAGTTGATTTGATTGTTGTGCAGGCTGTATTGAAGATGTTGTCTGAAATAGCCAGTGTGGAGAATATCCCTGATTTCATTGAAGGCGTGAAAAACAGGTCTGAAAATCATAGATATCAACACACTTTTTATCCCTATACTTCCATGTATTTGTTGCATGGATGAGCAAATTATACAGGAGAAAGGTACTAGTGGAATTTTTCAACATTTTGATTTGTGTTTGCAGAAATAGAAAATGGTCATAATTTCCTACTCATTCATGGACTGCAGGAAAAGGAAAATGTCAGGCTTTGGTCATCGTGTTTACAAAAATTATGACCCACGTGCAAAGGTAACTGAGTGGGACTTCAATTGGTGTTCTTTGTCACCCTCAAACAATTATTGTGTTGAAACACCATCAAATGCTTCAAGAGTTTGTGTGCCTAAACACAAATAGTGCGATGCAAAAGGCTGAGACAATGTGGTAGGTGTTGCAATTGACTTTGAAATTTTTTGGCGAGATACTTAAGGGATTGTTTATTGTAATGTCAATGGAGCATGACTCTAAGGGTCATGGAATGTGGCCTGGCAGGTCATAAGATCACTTGCGAATGAGGTGTTCTCAATTGTTGGCAGGGATCCTCTCATTGAGGTATGCCTGCTCTTTGTTCTAGCCAGATAGTCACCATGTTCCGTAAGGCACAGGTATCTGTGTGCATCTCTACGAAGGAAATGTCACAGCACTAAGGCTATTATTGTACAGGCTACTTTAGGCTTGGACTGCAGATCATTCCAAGTCATGTGCATGTTTTCTTCAGCTGAGAATTTGTCATACAACAAATGGAAGTAAAAGTGGTATGTCAGAACAAGATAAAAAAAATTCTCAACACTTATCAGTTCCTGGCACTATGTGGGTGGGAATTGATGAAGCAAGTGAAAACACAACCCAGCCACACAAGCAGAACTGCCTTTCTGAAGCTTTGGGTGAACGAACTCATTCCATTGTTACTTCAAGGAGCTCTCTCTTCTGTGGACAGTATGGTATAATTCTAAGAAATATGTACTCTATGTTGGTCAGGTGGCAGTTGCATTGGAAAAGGCTGCCTTATCTGATGAATACTTCATCAAAAGAAAATTGTATCCAAATGTAGACTTCTACTCAGGCCTCATTTACAGGTGCGTTTCCAAATTTAATATTGGAGTTCAATTGAAGCATGAATTTTTTCAACATCCTTCTCAGATTGTTGTCAATATATGTGTTGTGATCTTGGTTGAATCTGAAAGTAATTCTCCTGGCTATATGATTGCAGGGCACTTGGATTTCCCACCGAGTTTTTTCCAGTTTTGTTTGCAATCCCTCGCATGGCTGGGTATCTTGCTCACTGGAAGGAATCACTTCGAGACCCAGACACCAAGATTATGCGGCCTCAGCAGGTCATTATTTCTGAAGCTTAGCCTTGATTTTCCATAGCAGTTTTCTGGCAGATGCTACTGTCACCTTTGTGGATTCTTTAGTGTTTTGGTGTCAGACTACTTAGAGACCCTGAAATTTTGAAGTCCTTATGCATGCTTTTAGCCTTGTAATGCCCTCCCAATCTCTTTTGTATGCATAACCATGACTTGTTCACAGAGAGTTCAGATCTGAAGCCAGAAGGGATCTGAATGTGTCTATGTTGGATTGGTGTTTGGCTTGAACAGGTGTACACTGGGGTATGGCTCCGTCATTATCCATCAATTTCTGAGCGCAAGGCTGAAGACCAGTCTGAGGAAATGGGAAAAATTAATATTTCAAATGCCACTAAACGCCGCCTCTCTGGTATTGTTTGAAGTCTAAGTTTGAAATGTCTGCTGTTGTCCTCCTTTGGACCATTTACAATTAAATGACAAGCAAATTTTCATGGGTAAACATACATGTCACATAACTAATTGTCTTTCTTGTAACTTAACCATGTTTCCCCTGCAAAGGAGATGAATGTGTAGTATTTTCTTAATGGATAGGAACATGGCCAAAAATATAGAGCATAATTTGCACATCAAATCACCGAAAATTATCATGTTAGATGTTTCTACTAATAAGTATTTTGTGCCTCCTCATACATATATGTCTATGAATATGGGCTCCAGATCTTGAGCCTCTTTGGAATACAGTTAGAGGCAATGGGTGCAATTTTTTCTGCTCACTTTGGCCCTGCACCAGGGAGGGCTCTGTAGTGTGCCTGCCTGTACATGAGAACTATTAGCAGAGTACTAGTGGGCCCTTATGCCATTGGCCTACATTTATTAAACCTCCTGTACGGTCACCCATCCCAATACTATTCTGATAAAAAAATGTGCTTAAATTCAGAGTTCTTTGTGAAAAAACCATTCGCGAGAGCTTTCTGGCAGAACCAAAAGCAAGAGGAGCCCCACTGTTAGCATGGTCACAAAAGCAGAGAGGGGCCTGCCCTGCAGTTGGTATGGTCACATTGAACCAAACAAACACCCATCTTAACATATAGATCTTCTCTTGTGTAATTTGATAATCTGTTGGTAGGAACTTAAGTTTGATTGTGCAGATTAAATGTTTACTGCTATGCAATGACTCTGGTGCAGTTCAATAACATAGAGACCCTCAAGTTATCCACTTGCTTACTCTTATGACTGCTAATTATGAGCACCCATTTGGATATTGGGTCTTCCTGATTTTTATTTGTGATTCCAATCTGTTGAGCTTTATCAGTTGATTTTTTCCTTTCCTTTCCCATTTATGGTGATGTGGACTTGAGTAAGAGCATTTTTATTCACAAGGCCTATGCTACATTTTCAGAAGGCCCACTGCCATCACTGAGGATGAAGGAATGGCAGATGGTGCACTGTAAGAGATTACAGTGACATTTTAGCTTCTGTACTCCTGTCATGGGTTTTTTTATGTAGAGTAGATCATGGTTTTGAAATACTTTGGCTTTTGTTCTCTGTTTGTGCTTCTTTCCCATTGTATGCTGGTGCCACAAGTACCAGTGATGGAGCAGGAGAAAAGCCATGCTACATGTGTTTTAGCAATCTTGGATATATGCTAAAGGAGTTTTAATGAGCTTTAAGTATGCTGAGAGGGACCGAGGCACCTAGATGAGGGTACCAGAATGAGGTGTAGCTTGTAGTTTTTCACATTTATAAGTGATGATTTAATTTGGTGTTGAAAGTATAAAAATTTTCAAAATGACATTTTTTTAAAAAAAATTACGTTAAACCTTAACATAATAATATTTTAAAAATTCAAGATTTAAAAAATAATTTGAAAAATTTTGTGGTAATATTCTAAAAAATATTTCCCCAAACTCAGTCCCCTAAATAGACAGGTGTGGCTCATGTTATCATGTTTGGCACACATTTGTAAATGTAGGAGAGTATGTTCAAGTAATGCATGCATTAGTTCTGAGCATTTTATTGGTCTTGTTTAATGAGACCACAATAACTTTTCACCTTTTTCATCCATCAATAAAGGTTGACCTCCCCCCTTTTTGTTGGTGATTTTCATTTAGAGATAAAAGTTATTTTAGACTAAAAAACGTTCATTTTTGATAAGAATTATTTTAGACTGAAAAACATTCATTTTTGCTTTAGCACGTTCACGATATCTTTCATATGTTGGTCCTTTAAATATGGTGTATGAACTTTTACGATATTATTTTGTTCTTGATGACTTTGTGAGTGGCTTTGAATTTTTTTCTTAGGTATGTGAACACATGGTCATGTTCCCCATCCATATTATGTTTGTTTGGAAAAATAGATCAGTGACATTTGACCTGTCATGATTAGAGATTTGACCAATTAATTGGTTGTTCACACACTTGCCATTCAATTTAAAAATACATTTCTAAAACATTTTTGTTTTCACCAATTTGGTGTGATGACATGGCGGGTGTGAGACATTGATCCACAAGGTTTGTGTTATGTTGGATTTGCATCTAGATTATGTGATACTATAAATGGATGTTCTTAATGCTTTCAATTTCATCATGAATAATCATTTTTCAAGAATTATTGTCTTCTATCGATACCTTGGATCAAAATTTCCCATTTGTTGGATGATTTTAAGTGTGCCCATCCCCATTATATTTCTCATAGGTTTTTCGACATGGGGATCTCATAGTCATTTCCTCCAAGTCTGGTACGCAACAAGGAAATCTTTTGGATGAAACATTGTTTGCCTTAACACATCTTTGTATTTTCCACCTTATTATAGCAACCCACCTTACCTGCCTTTTTCCTTTTTTTGTCAATGATATGCATATTGTTGGTTGTGTTTCATATGTGATACTCACCTTTTATGATTACAAATGGAATTTGCAACATTAAGGCTTTCCATTTAGTCAATGAAATGTGTAGGTTGGTTTCCACAAGGATTATATGCATCCATATCACTTCCCCAAACTTTCGTACACCCAACAAAGGTTTTTGTATTATAGGTGCACCAATGGGTTTTATGTCATTTGAAGAATCCTTTGTCATAAAAGCATTTCAAGAGGATTTTAATACCATAATTAACTTTCTTATGCTTACAAATCCACATGTAGCTTTCATTTTGTTATGCTTAGTGCCCATGTTAATGATTTGAGTATCCACTTGTTTCAATGCTTATGTAGGAATAAACACATTACATCCCATGATACTTTTGGGATATTGTTGCAACTATTATTTTGGAGAGTGGAACACACATTAAAAAATGTCCCACCTTTTATTGTGCCACATTCAGTGGCAAGTTGGTGCTCTTATCACCAAAAACAACTTTCAAACTTTAGTGGACATTGTCATAGTTAATTCGATTTGCTCGGATATGGTACATTGTGCATCATGCACAACACATGCAACGACAATTGTTGTTCAAGAAAAGACCTAATCATATACAAAGCGCACATCGGGAGCTGATTTCATTCCCCTTGCCATAGAGATGTATGTTTGTTTTCATTTTTTGTTCAACTTCTTTTTTATTTCTTGTGTTCAAGCCACTATAGCCCATCATCAATATCCTCTTTGATTATTGCGATGTTTATTTTTTAATATTAGTAATGTCTGTTCATAGCCCCTATAGTGTGCATAGGCCATTGCAATTTTTCAACATGTTGCACTTGGGAGGCATTCCTCATTTCTTCCACACATCATAGCCAATGCACCTCCATCGCCGCTAGCCGATTTGTGACAAACAACACCTTTTTAATTTTTGATCTCCTATTTTATTAGCTTATTGGTGGCGTGCTAGCCAATTTGTGGCTGATGACACCTTTTTAGTTTATAATGTTTTATTTTATTAGTGTATTTGTGGTGTCCTGATTGTTGTGTTCTTTTGTGACTTGTGTTCTCGAGCTTTGTATTTCTTGTGGATGGGTCCCCATCCCTGCCTTTTTATTTACAGGGTTTTTCTTTCTAATAATATCAGGTCAAGGGCAGTTTAAACAACATCCAATGCCTTTACCTTATGGGCCAAATTGTAGCAAAATTCATATGCACCCATCACATATGAAGGGCGATTTAAAGCAAAAAAGCCATATATTAGATTATTTCCAACTATTGATTGTATTTGGGGGCAGTATAACAAAATCCTTTAGGAGCTTAAACAATTCTGGAAATAATTAAATTACTTTCAGTAAATGTTTGATTTTTTTTCAAAATTGACTGCCCACACTACTGGAAGTTCTAAAAATTCAGTTGATACCTAGTGTACATGGTCATTTCGTTCATTCTAGGTTTACATGGCCGGGTCTTCGAAAGGGCCAAAATTTCAGGAAATTCTTATTGTTATTGTTAGAGTGAAAAAATGAAAGATAATTTTTTTAAAAAAAAATCATTAAGAAAGAGCCGGAATGGTAAAGGCCATATGGTAGCACATCCAATTTTAATGTTTAAAGATTAGTCTCTTCATCCTCAATATGCATTAAAAAAAAGGGACAATATGCAATGAAAGAGCATATGAATGTCACACTTGGGGCCCATCTTCACTATCTTATGAGATTGATTTCATCCCACATTTGTAATGCTCGTCAAATATAGTTCTCCCTTGAAGCAACTCCAAACTTTAAAGAAACACATACCATTGAAGCTCTATATACCATTGAATCAAATAGGACCAGTTGTGATCAAGTGTAATCGTATACCAATGAAGGTACTTTGCTCAGTTATTGTGTCGTTCTTATATGATTGAAATTATGGAAAATTTTCCTACTTAGCAATTAAATTTGAAACTCCCTAACCCCATTTTTTTAAATAAATAAATATTTGGCAAAAGAAGTACCAAACATCAATTGTGGGTATGGCATTGTATAGATTCTTGATTTGTCTTCACAAAGTTTTTTTTTCATTGAGAAAAATGATTTGTGAAAATTTCAACATTTCTAGAGATAATATAATTTGTGCTGAAGCTACGAAGGTACTACTACAATATTGATAAAAGGCTCAAATGAGCACTATGTTAGCGGGCAAACTTTAAAGCACCCTCCAAAATACACCATGATGTAATAATGCTCTTGGGTAAACCAGGCACCTACATGGGTACCACGGAAAAAAATTAAAAACCTCAAAAGTTTTTGGCTTGCATCTAAACACGATCAATATAAAGGTCCTTAGAGCATCCCCACCGGTGCTACAGTATGTGACCCTGCAACAATATTTCTCACATTCAAGTTCAGTTATTTACTTTTTTTTTTGTAACCCCACCCATAAAACTGAAACCGGAACTGCATATACGTGGGAACTACTAATAGCAAACCACCTGGAGCAATCATTATGATTGGCCATCATTATGAACAGGGACCAGCAGTCACATCATATTTATTATTACACTCTTCTCTAACAGGTGCACAGTTGTGCTGTGCTTGTTACCAGCCTCAGCAATTTGACCAAATATGGCGGAGAAAAACCAATTTCCTGAGCTAAATCCGCATATGTGTTCACTTTTCTTCATCTGATTTTAATGTGGAAGGGTCACATACTGAGCACCGATGGGGATGCTCTTAGAGCACCTTGAATGGCTTTTGAAAAAGGGTGTCAAAATTCATATCCTCCAAACCTTAAAAAATCACAAACCCTAAAACTTCTTCTTTCATATCATATGTATAAAATTTTCAGTTATGTATAGCTCCCATACATAGATAGTGTTTTTTTTTTTTTCAAATCCTCGCAACTTGGTGAGAAAAAGGGGCCAACGAATGCAACAAAAAGTATTTTTTTATAATACACAAAATTCACCATATCTTGAGGGAAAAAAATCTAGAAGCCCCCAAATTTAAACAATGTGTTTTTGCAAGTTGTTAAAACTAGGCAAGATAGATTCTCAAAAAATTTTAATGCCCCTCCAAGACAATCACCATTTACTACTTATTTAATGTTATGGATCTTAACCATTGCACCTACTTGATGAATTTGAAAAAAAAAACATTGTACATAACCTGATATATGCCTAGATGATCCCCAAATACAAATATGCATCCGGTTAATAATGAAAATGTTTTCCATCCATGGATATGAATAATTCAAAATCAAAGGTTGATATGTATCTGGAGGATATGTATATAATATTTTGAAATTGATGCAATTTTAGGATATGCATTTATGCATATATATAACCAACCAACCTTGTATAACTGGACAACACTGGTTTGAACTCTAATGGAGGTGCAGGAGGGGCAAACACTTATGTTAAAAATGGATGATATATTGAAAGTATGTGGTTTCCATTGCAACCCTTGGAGTTGTTTTTAGAGCATCGTAATTATAAACACTAAAGTGATATCTTATGTTCAATTTGTTTAATGATAAATGTGATCATGTTTTCACCATTGGTTTTTTTTTAAAGGGGAATTTATGGCAAAAAATAAAAATAAAAATGTTTGACATGTACAAAGGGTTTTTTTTTTGAAAAAATGGACTTGAATCACCTTTTTATGAAAAATATGAATATAAAGTTGCCATATTTAGAGAATGGGTTCCGACAAGTTGCCAAATTATAGGAAAAATCCTTTTTTTTGACTTTCTCGTCTAATCTTAAACAAATTTGGCTAAATCCTCTTGCGCATGATGGCCAACTCACCTACTTCACAAGTTTGAAAAAAGAACCCATAATCCTCAAGCGTAAACATTGAAAAATACAACTTTGAAATTGAAAGACTACTTAGTGTAGAGTACTTAGTACTCTACACGTGGGTGATCATAAACACTAACCAGGCCGCATTAAATATTTCTTTTGAAAGGGTTGCTTAAATTGACCACAACATGCAAAGAAAATTTGGTGCACAACGCAAGCTTTTACATCACCTTGTTACACTATTTGCTCATGTTTTAATATGGAGGTGCATTTCATATACTATTGAACATCTCTAGCATTGAAATATATCGTTAAACTAGAGGAGGAATAATAATACAATAATTTCAAAATTGATTAAGACATTGAATTTTGCATTGAATATTATGCTCTTCCATAAAGGCAATATGAACAAATGATTGCTTTTAATTGGTCAAGCACAATTATCAGCCCGGGTGTTGACATTTAAATGGTCTCACAATAAAATAATAAAATATTGTTAATGATTCATGTTTATGAGTAAGGTGGGGGAACACTTATCTATATTTTGAATACTAAAACTAACCCAAACCAGGGGCATTGCTAAAGATCTCTTTAGAACATCTCCCACCATTGCATGTTATTAACCACCCAAAAAATGCACATAGGGGTCATGTTGAAGTGCCTAGAAAAGGCAATGTTGCTAGAGGCTCTATATTCCCCAACCATTCATGGCATTTTAATACCCTATGTTTTAGATCCAATCCTTCATGGCATTTTGGTTTCCTATGTTTTGTATCTAATGACATGACAATAACACAAATCTTTTATTCTCTTGGGATCCAATGACCCATAATAGTAGTGTTAATTTTCTTACTCTCTTGCATGACCCTTGACAAACTTTTTAGACTAGGATTAGAGAGAATTGCATTGCAAGATGGTAGATTAGAAGGAAGTGCTACAAGTATCTATTGAAAAGGACCTACATGAAGACAATTTTGAAGAATTCTTAATTAACATGATGTTGGTGGAATTGCAAGAGATGCAAAAGCTTGTTGGAGCTCCCAAAAAAATTCTTGGTGGTTCTAGATAACAAAGATCACAAAATGCAAATAGGTAAAGGTAGATTGGACATGATTGAAATTTTTGAGATTATTTTGATGACACTCCTATCTATGATGGTAGATTGTTTAGGCATTGGTATAAAATGAAAAGATCCTTTCTTTTGAAGATTATTGAGAAATTTTTCGAATATGATTCCTTTTTGTTTTGCAGAAGGTTGATGTCATAGGGCTATTAAGCATTTCAAACATCCAAAAATGTATTGTAGCCTTTGTGTATGCTTGTTTGCAATCTTGTTGCATATGCCCTTGATGAGTACTATCACCTTGGTGAGAGCACAAGAATGGAGGCTATGAAGTGTTTTGTGCAAACAAACATAACTTGCTTTCAATCTAAATACTTGAAGCAACCAACTCAAGTGGATTTATTGAAACAATTAAAGATTAATGACGAGCATGACTTTCTAAGGATGTTTGGATCAATTGACTACATGCATTATCGATGGAAGAAGTGCCTAGTGGCTAACAAGGTGATGTTCAAAGTAAAGTTGGCAACCATAACATAATTTTTGAAGCCATTGCTAATCAAAGTTCATGGATTTGACACCTTTTTTCCAAGTTGCATGACTGCAACAATGATGTGTATGTGTTTGATTGCTTGCCACTAGTGGTTAATTTACTCCACGGTGAAGGCAATGGCTTAAATTTCATAATCAATGGTAATTTACATCATTGATACTACCTTCTTGCAAATGGGATCCATAGTGGGTTTGTTTTGTGCAAACAATCCATGAGACAAAAGACAAGAAATTGCTACACTTTGCAAAAATTGAAAAGTCATGCAAAAAGGATGTAGAAAGATGTTTAGGACTCTCACAATCTAGATTTCAAACTATCCAAAATCCATATTGTCAATGGGATATGGCCAAAATTTCATACATCATGTACAAATGTATAATTATGCACAATACGATCATTCAAGATGTTCGGTTGATTAAAATTTGAAGGTCCTATTTGAATCGGACTACGGCAAACAACCGCTTTGAAGAAGCTTAAGCTTTAATGCTTAGAAACATGGGATTCAAGAGTTAGAGAACATCGGCTTATCACAATTTTAGAGCAACTGGGTTAAGCATATTGGGATGCTAAAAGGACAAAAGTTCATGTTTGAATTTCAATGCGTTTTACCAATCTTCATATGTCACAAAGGTGTCAAATTCACAATTTTATATTTATGTTAATCTATTTACAAAAATTTACAAATCAAGTGAAATTAATGTTGTTGCTTTGGTTTGATGCATGTGGGGGGGAACTATCAACTTCGATTTGTTTATTTATGTGTTGAAGTTGTAGCTTGGGGAGCCATGGCTCTATCAAAGGTCATTGCAACACTTGGATATGACATCCATTATCACAATTTTTGAAGTTCCTCTTGGTGTGAAAGCAACACATGTTCATGTGCATGTTCACCAATAATTGAATATAGAAGCATGGTGAATAATTATAATGTTAACCAATCTTCCAAATTTTCTATCTTTTTCAAGGTCACAACAACCATATATACTATGGCCTTTACTTGAAGTCAAAAAACATAGTCTTGCACCTTCCATGCTTTTTGTTCCTCCTTTGCCAATTTTGACCCACTTGCTCAAAACCTATGTTTATTTCTAGAAGAATGTAATGCCTCCAAAACCTCCACATCTATAGATTCATCTACTTTTACTTGCAAATTTTGAGTGAGTGCACATTTCATTGGAGGAAACTTCTTGCTCTCTTCCTTGCTCCTAGGCACATATTTCAAAATCAATCAATAGTGATGAAACAAAAATTGTGTTTCCTTAAGCTGTTTCATTTTATACAATTCAAGCACCTTCTATAATGGATCCTCGAGCAGAGTCCCATTCTTGTTCAATGCCAAGACCATATACTCCCGCAAACATGGCCATATCATGTTTGATTGTGCCCCATTTAGTTTCCAACCTCTTGCAAGATCTTTTTATAGCTCTTGTTGGCCTATGGCAATTGAAATGATCAAACATTCACTCCCAAAAATTTGTTGAATTTTTCCCAAACACTTGTGGTTACATCTTCTAAAATGTGAATAAAGTTGCAACACAAATGTTTTTCCTCATTAGCATTCAAATTCTTTCCTTTTTGTGGTTTGAACATTGCAAGCTAAAAGTCCAAGTTCTCCATGGTTTTCATTTGCAAACTTTTAGCAAAGTTTCCAAAGTTATATATCTTGCTCCTTGTTAATTAGCCCATAAAAAAATATTCCACTGCCACAACTATTTATAACATTGTAGCCCATTGTTGGGCATTTACCATGTGAATCTACCTCATTGAAATAAATATAGTTCCATTCTCATGTGATGTGTGGAGAGTTATTGGAGATGTTCTTAGACCAAATCAAGATCCCTAGGTGCAAATTTAACATTTTTTAACTTAAATGTAAGTAGCCTTTAAGGGGTATCACTCAAGAAGGTGAAGGTACAATTATAGGTGTTGGGTCACCCTAATTATGATAATGGATGACTTTCTACATCTAATTATGGACTAAGTAATTGGAGTGGTCACTTGTGATTGAAAATAACCTTTTTTTTCAAATATGAACTATTTATTGTAATTAAAGGCCTTGAGGCAATTATCAAACATAATTTGCATCCATTACATCCATAACTTGGTTAACAAATGCATGTGAATCACTTTTCATCCACACAAAAAATGAAATCATGCAATTTAATATGCCATATAATTGGTACATGAATGTCCAATTAGGAAAAGACACGTCACCAAGTCAACCCATAAAGTTGTTTATGGGTGGTGAGACCATAAAACATAAATGTGGCTTGATGTACATTATATCCAAGCTCTAAGGAACCAACTCCCATGTGATTTCCTAGATAGGGAAATTGTGGGGTCCTTTTCAACCTTTTTTTGGGGTGAAAATTTGCCAAAAAATGATTTTTTAATTTTTAAAGAGGTGATTTTGGAGGGTTTCAGTTGTTAGAAGTGAGGATTTTTTTTCCCATATTAATATACATGGTTTTCATTATGTACCCAAAAATGATGAAGGATGATAAAAAATTTGTACTTTATTTCTGGTTTTATAACCAAATGTGGCTAAATCTTTGTAGGGACAATTGCCATGTTTTCTACATCTTCCTATAGATTATCACAACTTTGGCTACAAACAAAAAGTCCTAAAAAAACAATTGGGACTTCTTTTCTTCTAGCTACATTGTACATTGTAAAAGATTTTGGTTTACACCATGTAATGGGTCAATTATGAGAATTTGCATAACTGCAATGTGCAAGATGTTTGTAAAGTTTAAGTGTTTTTTGTTTATGGTCATGCACTACATAAGGACATAATAAATTGAAAATAAACATATGTTAACAATGGGCATTGCATATTGCGTTTCCAATAACAACTAATTAGGATTTTACAACCTCCTTCATTTGTTCTTTACTTTCTAGTTTGAAATTTGGATGTGTATAAGGGGCCAACAATTTTATTCCACTATTATGTGTTCATTGGACTTGAGGTTGTAAAGTTAATATTTTGTTTGTTTAGTTACATGGGTTGTAATAGAATTTTTGTTGATTATAACTATATTCTTTTGTCATACTGCCACTACTAGTATTGTTTACTTACAACCTCAACTATTTATTTTCCTCCAAGAACCTTGTTAAGGATGGTCCTCTTATCATTCCTATTTGTGATGTAACATCTTCATCTCATGGTATTGTTCCATCATCTCTTCACTTGTACTTTTATTATGGTTATCCTTCACATTCAAATTAGGATGAAGATGTTGTTATGCCCTTGAATGAGTATTCCCACAACCCCAAAGAGAATTTGCCCAACCCATCCAAAGTAGGAGTTAGGAAGTGGAACTATGATGCCACTACAAAATTCTTAAAGCAAATAGGCAACAAAACTTCCATGGGGTGAATTTTTATAAGGGAAAATGGAAGTTTCACATTGTAAAGTGTAAGATTTGTGGAAGGTAAGGAAAAATTACTTGCTCATAAGTGGGACTTATTTTGTAAGCATGTAGGTTAATGGGAGTATGGGGTTTGATGTGAAAGAAAAACTTCGTATTATTCCAAAGTGTGTAAACATGCCAAGAAGCAAAAAAAATTGCTGCATGCAAGTGGGAAAATGTTGGTGTATGATTGGCACATGGCGTGGTGGATAAAAACAAGGAAAGTTGTTCAATCTGCAATTTTCCTTCATTTGTTGTAATAGGGTCATCTAATGCTAAAATATGAATCATTGGGCCAAATGGGCCAAAGTGGAACAATATATGGCCCATTGCGCCAATTTTGCAAATGCAAACCTTACCATGTTTGTCTTCAAGGTCATTTGCCTTGAAAATCTATTACAAACCATGCACAACTACTAAGAAACCTTGCACATTCACCTAAGAAACATTTAAAGTTTACAAAATTCATTGAAATCTTTGAAACAAAGGGCAACAAAATTCTCTAAAATGTGAAAACAAGGTGGATTTTGATGTTAAATCATGTTAAAAGATCAATGGCATAATACATAATGCTTTTGGTGAAGATGGTGTTAGACAACCTTACAAACTAACAAGCAATGATGAATTATGAACATCTATGTGACCTCCAATTTTTGTTGGAATTTGGTTGTATTTTACCTTTGCTAAAATGTATGCATATTTTCATTAAGTTTGCACGAATGAAAGATGTGTTTATGTGCAACCTTGTGGATGCTATCAAGGTTTATTAAGGTGATTTATACAACCTGTATTATGAATAATCTTCCAACTATACTATAAACCATTTCTAAACCTTCAAGTCATTGCTTGAGTGCAAACATGAAAACATCCAAATGAAATCAATATTTGATATTAATTTTAGAGTTCAACATGTGGCATTGAAGAAAATGGCCACCACATATGAGTAATGCATAGAGATTTGGAGACCATGATGCATACCTTTGTCACTAAATGTGTATTTGTTGTGTAATCATTAGTGAAAAAACAATGTAAAAGCAAATCCTTGAACTCTCCTTTTGCATTATTTTGTTTATGTAATTTTGTGTTTTGTAGGTCATGGGTTACATAAATTTTGGTTCAAGAATTGTAATAAGGTTTCCACCATTTTTTTCTTTTCAATTTATGTTTTCATTTTTAATGTAATTATGTGGTTTTGTGGGTGTTTTGGCAAAGGCTATATAAACTTTGATTTGATAATTAGAAACAAGGTTTTCAACACATGGTGTCATGGATGTGCTTGGGATTGTGTATCCCCAATATTTTTTGTAACTAAATTGTGAGATGTCTTTCCCAAAATGCCTTCAAGTGAATTAAAACATTTTACTTTGGCGAAACCCAACTTGTGGATGGGGTGGAGACCTTTGTGTTTGAAAACTTGAATGTTAATGACCTTGATAACCAACAAGGCATGTTCCAACTTGACAATGAAGTCAATTGTAATAACATCCATGGCTTTACCTTTTGACATCAATCCTTTGACTAGAATGTGGCATTTGGTAACAACATTTCAAGTACATGTTTGCAACTTCCCTAAATATGTGATATTGGCTAAATTGGTTATGGTGGAGAAGAGGCAATGTGGAAGCTAAAAGGTGCTATTCTATGTTGGCTTTTATGAAGTCAAAATTTCACAACATGCTCACTACCTACCTACCACTTGTTCTATGCATGGTTCCACACTCTACAAAATTCCTCATATGTAAAATGCATTGAGCAATGGAGAGGAACACAACAACAATATTGGTTTGATGGTTAAGCATATGCTTTGTTTAATTATTGGGTCAATTTTTGCATAGGTTGAAATGTGTTGGCTTTTGTGTTCATTTCTAGTCAATTCAATGGTTGTTTTACAAACCAAACATCTTCCTTTTTATGATGTTGACATGTTCTACCCAATTGCCACAATTCCATGTTTATAATATTTTTTCTTTCCATGTTTTCTTGAAGTTGTAAATGTATGTGAACTTGGATTGATTTTGTAAGTCACGTATGTAGAGATAGCCAGTTTAAAGGGTTCAATTCCCCATAAGTGCTTGTGTTTGCTAGTGCATGTTCATATGTTGTTTGTGCCTTTTGTTTAAGTTTGCTCGCAAGTTTTATTGTGTGTGTAGAATGCACTTCATAATCCTTACTCACATGCCCTAAACTACATAATTTGGAACAAGCCAAATGCCGACAAAATAATTTCACAGGTCACCTTAAAATCCTCCAAATGTGAAAAAGATGGGCAAAAACTGATTTCCAAGGGTAGTCAGATTTTTTCACCTCTAAAGTTGGCAGAGGGGGCGGAATTTTCACTTTCAAATTTTAAAGTGGTAGCCATGTTGAGAATTAAAAACTTACCAGTGGGACCACTCTCAACACATCTCAGTTTTAGCCAGTTCAGCACCCCATGCCGTTCAGCTATGGCCCCACAGGCACTGGAAATGATAGTACAAGGGCAGCTCAAAATGAATCTCTCAAATATAATTAATTAATTTGAACATTCCAAAATGGTCTTTATTATTATCCTTCATAACATTTTTTCCTCCTTTGAACTAAATATATATTTTTAGTTTTTTTATAGAGTATTTTAACATTTTCACAAATAATATAATTAGGGTAGGTAGTACCTAGTAGGTAGGAGGTACTTACAGACCAAGAATTGGAACAGGCCCTCACGCAATCAAATGTCAGAGGCAAAGTGGGTGGTAGGTACGTACGTACGTACGTAGAGAGTCACTAGCTTAAGGCTGGCGGGCAGGTCCTATCACAACCACAAGTAGGGTTTTTTGGGACCAATTTCCTCAAGTAGGTCCATTGGCGAGGATCCCCAGCACTAAAATGGCAATTGTCCTAACTGGGTTGTAGCAGTTTTACAAGTGCTGACCTAGGAAGTGCCTAGGTTTAGATTTGGCTAATTTAATTATTTTTATTTTGAAAAATGAGGAAAATTTTCACTAAAAATCGCAAAATTTTCATGTTTTCTTTTCATTTTTCAGAAAAAAAATTCTCAAAGTTGCGAAAATTTTCCACAAGAAAAAAAAAAAAAAACACTGCTTACAACCAGCGTAGTCAGACATGTTGTTACATAGTGAAAAAATTCGTGTGATTCTTGCATGGGCGTTATGATTTTGGTAAAGCCCACTTCCAGTTCTTCTCACCATGCAATCATGGTCTTTTCACACATTAAAGCTCTCGGGTGAGGGGCATTACTGGATTTGGGCCACGTTTGACTCCACCTCATGCAAAACTCTATCTAATCCCGGGCCTTAGATTGTTCCTTACCACCATGTAACTTAAGTTACTCAATTCGGAAGGTACTCAGCACCTTGTCTCTCTTCGCTGTCCTTATCAGTAGATTGTTATCCCTTTGCAATGTCACTGTCATGACAATGTTTTATGTGAGAGAAGGGTCTATCAGTAGACCCGTCTGAATTTGAGATCCTCCCGAATACAAGCTCCGCAAGGATCTCAAATCTTGAAGGGTCTGCTGATAGACCCTTCTCCTATATACATTTTCACACACTAATAAAACTGGGAATCATGTTACAGGTCTGGTTCTTCAAAAGAGTTCCAGTTTGGATCTTCAATTCCAGTTTTAAAAATGGGAATTGGTTCAAATTCAGTCTCACTAAGACCTTAAACAGGCAGTTCTTAGAGCATCTCCAGTGGTGCTCAGTATGTGATCCTGGATAGTAAAATTCGATGAACGAAATCCAACAACATATAATGCCGGTTTGACTCAGGAAAAATGGTTTTGGCTCAGAATAATTGCACAGGTTGCCGTGGCTGGTGAAAGGTGCATCAGCGCTGTGCACCTGCAGAAAAAGAGTGTAGTAAATGATGATCTAACTGCTGCCAGTGTTTCTCGTTGGCTCATCATAATGATTGGTCCAGGTGGTTTGCTATTAGTAGTCCCCCCGCCTATTTGCTGTCCCAGTTTCAGTTTTATTGATGGGGTTGCAAAAGAGTACATAACTACACTTGAATGTGAAAAATATTTTCTCAGGGTCACATACTGAGCACCGCTGGAGATGCTCTTAGTTCTTTACCCGCCAGAGCTCGTAGTAGTACCCACTACGACAGCAGATCCACAACCACATCCACAGCAGATCCAAGGGCGCTTTTACAATTGCAGTGAACTACTATCTGCAGAGGCATGGCAGGAGCTGTAGGTATGGGTTTTTGAGAGGTGTGCAGCGTCAACAGCGACTAGCTTTTTGAACAGCCTAGTAGTGCAGGACCTACAAGACAAATCTTTTTTTTTTTCTGTGACACCCAGCAGATACTTCATTTCTCTGTGAGGGTATGATGGGCAAAAAAAAAAAAGAGAACAAAAAGAGTTTCGTAGTGTCAATCATGAGCATTTGACAATAATTAAGCA
>Ga0209208_10002841_pt1 | contig 24873 bp, 23 predicted proteins | sample S1TSphfallax_3_FD_187694 | JGI IMG/M metagenome (GOLD analysis project Ga0209208, IMG submission 187694) | Host-associated microbial communities from peat moss isolated from Minnesota, USA - S1T2_Fd - Sphagnum fallax MG (SPAdes) (version 2) | ecosystem: Host-associated > Plants > Peat moss >...
TTTATAGAATTTTAATTGGTAAACAGTGTAATTTGGTAAACATTCGCGGGTAAAGAATGTTATGACAAGGTGCTAAATGAAGAATTTTAAAGAATTTTAAGTTGCAAAATGAAGAATGTCATCACTAGGGACAAAAGTTAACATTGACTTATGAAGTTGTAATCCATTAGTAAGGATTTGGTCTATCAACATGGAGGTGAGGGGTTCCATTCCTAATTTTTATAACCTATGTTCGTGTTTAAGGGGTTATGTTGGGTTGGGTAACTATGTTAGGTAAACTAAATTGGGTAGCTCCATTGGGTAGTTAGGATAAGTAGATTATATTGGGTAATTAAGTTACCACAAGTACCTGGTTATCTACTTATCATTATAACTTTATTTTTTAAATATAATTTTAATATTTGTATGTTATTTTGATTAATCAAATGATCCATTGCCTTCGAAGTCAAAATGACCAATCAAAAAAATTGGTCAATAATGATCTCCCGATGACAATATACATGTTAAAATCAACTTGTCCAAAATGACAAAGGGGTTCTTTTGACAACTATCTAAATAAGGTGTCTTTTGATTAAAATTTTGAGTCAAAGAAACTTGATTTTTTACTACTATATCATCTAAGGGCATATGCTTTCAGAACTTGATCATTGATCCTTGTTTTCTTCAAATGTACGATTGCCATGAATCTTTTGCAAATTCCCAATAATTTCCAAGTTCAAACCAATCTATCTTGTACCTTCCTTATTCAAGATGAAACTTGTCCATCTTCTTCATCAAGACATTGTGCTTTTATTTCTTTTGATGAGAAATCATTGGCAACAATGTTTAATGAAGCTTGTGATGATAAATTAAGAAAATTGTTAAAAAGAATATGAAACTATATGATGGATCAAGGAATTATCAAAATGTTTGGATAATGTGCTTACAACTTGAGTTAAATTTGTGATCAATGAAAAGGGTGTAATGCACCAAATTAGATGTAAAATTTGCACATTTGTTGAAGGAAAATAAAAACTTCTAGCTCCAAAGTTACAGAACTTGTTGAAAAATGTTGGATAATGGAAATGTTTGGTGTCCCAACTAGGTGTTTATGTTGGTTCATACTATTTCAACAACAATTTAGTGCATATGAAGAATGAACATGTATACATTATTAATTCTTGTATTTCCGTCTTGACCAACTCCAAATTAATGTGCTTTTTGACTAGAAATAAAAATGTGTAGTTTGCTACAATCTATCACATTTTGGCCCATGGGTGGGCATATGATTGATTACAAAGGCCTCCAAGCCTTGTTCCAAATGTTGAAAGTAAAAAGTTAGTCCAAAATACATTGGTTTGATATGGTAAGTTAGGGAATGGCAAAAATCATGCATATTGTTTTGTTGGAAGTTACCAAAGTTGCATTTGCTATTGCCATTTTATTACCATTGATGAATATGAAGTTATGATAACTAATAACAGTTAGTGGATCTCAATTTACACTTATACATGGTCTAGGGGGGGAAGAGGATTCCCATCCTCCTTTGTGTTGAAACAATTTGTGTGTTTTCCACATCTAACAATATTTTTCTTTGATGGTTAAGTCTTTGTAGGACTTTGGTGGGCTAAGGTTGGATGATTTGGGAAGGAAGATGGTTAGTATGGGTTGCAATGGCAACATCATTTTCCTAGGAAATTGAATGGGTGTCACATTACTATTCAAAAAAAATGTTGCCCTTTTAAAAAATGGAGTTCACTATTTTGCCCACAAAACAAATTTGGACATGTGTTCATTTTTTAAGAATTAGATCTAATGCACTAACTCAAATATTTATGGCAATATTTATATGCATTATTTGCTCACAACTCAAAGAAGTTTTTAAAAGTAACAAATTATTTCAAAATGTCAACATTTGATGGATTTCCATGGCCTCTCTAGCAAAGAGGGTGTTTCTTGAATATTGTTTTTTGATTGTCAAAATGCAAGTTAAATTTGCAAAAAGTGAAGTTTTTTTTAAGAACTTGAATTCATTATGTGATGTTGAATTCATTCTTGGGCTACTTTGTATATTGCCTTTGCTTGAGTGTGTGCATACGTTGATAAAATTCGAACAACATAGGGATGTGTTTATTTACAACTTTATGGACATTTTCAAGCCTACCCAACAAGACTTGTTCAAGTTTTACTATGATCCCTTTACTAAGTATGAAGATCCAACATTTGATTATTTCAATTATCTTATCTTTTTATCCAATGACACCTTAAACTAGTTTTCGAGTTTCCATGATGGTGAGGAAGAAAACTCTTATAGATTGCATTTTTATTTGTTGGTGGAAAATGCTTTATTTACCAAACTAATAATAATGACCTTCTATTGGTTTTTAGCCTATCACCAAGGACACTTCCAACAACGTTGCCACCAAGGTGAAAGATGAATGTGAAAGGGCACTTTAGCATCTTATTACAAAACTTGAATTACACTTCCCAAAGCATGAGGTTATTGAACATTTGGTGTAGTTTATCTAGAATTCTAAATTATGAAACCACAACATGCAAAAAGATAATTTTCAGACTCATTTGATTGTTTTGAAGGCCATTTTTTTGTACCCTTGAAAGGTGGGTGATGGTGGCAAAGTTGTGTTAACCTTTTCTCTACTCACAACCTTGATTTGCATATGCCCTTTCTCAAAATGACAATGGTTCATAACTTTGAGGCAATCTTACACAAAAACAAAAAACAAAACCTAATTATTAGCCTTTAGCACAAGATTTTCACGTTTACTATTTTCAACCATAAGCTTTCGGAATACATTAAGTTGGTTAAGATTGACATTGTTCAAGTGCTTGGGTTTATTGAAGATGAACAAAGTTTTAACATTATCGACTTCATGAAAAAAAAATCAAAAAATCGATCGGACATTCATATGAATTTCTACACCAAGTTCTACAATTAGTAATTTTTTACTTTACAAAAATTTCTTTACACTCAAGCCATTGCCAAGTGCCCAAGAAAATTGTGATATTTTGTAGATGCAGAAGGGACTCCAAGCTTCTGGAAGGTTGCAATTTGCAAAGCGCAAGGTCAAAAATTATATAAGGTCTTAGGATTATGTCATAATGTTGATTTGTAATTTGTTTGTTTTACAAATTGGATTATTTTCCCAAGTTGCTATAATCAATTTTTTTACATTTTGTTTATCAAATTGTAAATTTGTAAGGTCATGGTAGAATTTCTAAATCATGGGATATGTTTTGGAGTCTAAATGTTTGTTTATGTTTGTTGGCATTTTGTTGTAAAGAAAGGTTAATACTTGCATTTTGTTTTTGGATGATGATTTTGCAATTGATGAAGAACATGATTCAAAATCCAATTGATGCAAAGAATGGCAATGATGATTCATGAAAATTTAGGAAGCCAAAGCAAAGAATAAAAAAATGCAAATTGACATTCAATTTCTTGTTGACCTCTATTTTTTGTAAATGTTTTTTTTTGCCCCATTTAGAGTCCAAAGGTTCTTGAATTCTTATGTTTTGTTCTATAACTTGTTTGTTGGTTGTGTTTGTAAAAATGATGGTGCAACCAAAATAAAAACCAAAAAGGTTTTTTTTGTTTTCTCTTTTCATCGTTATGGTCTTACTCAAACTTTGAGGTGCATTATCATTGTTAGGGTGCAATTTTCAAAGAAGAAAAAGACATAGAAAAGATTTTATTTTAATTTTTAATTTTTAACATTTTGATTTTATTTTAATCTCAAAGGTATAGAGGCTTGATTTCTAATTGGTTTTTGGGTGTAGGTAGGGCTTGAGCTATAATGGGTAGCATCCCTTTGGGTTTGGGACCTTCAAAATCCCCTTCAAGTAATTTAGGATTTAAATCTTCTACATTCAAATGTAATTTTTATGATTATTTTTCAATTGATTCCTTCCATCCTTGTGCCTTCCATCCATATGCAAGTGTAAAGTTTTTTTAAAAAATATAAAAAACATGTAAGTTGTTACTTGGAACTTATAAGTGGTCACTAAGCAAGCTTACTAGAGTCTAAGGTTGCACATTTGCTTGTTTGAGCTTCTTGTTAGTACTTTAGGTAGTCAAATCTACTCTCTCTACAATAACCTTGTAGCCAAATGCTCTCGCTTACCAACCCACATGTTGCCAATGTTTTTTTTTCTCACTCACTATGACTTTAGCCAATCTGCAAACATTTACTAGTGACAAATCATCAACATAGTGACTCTTTAAAGTAAAAAATTCGCAAGGTAGCTTTGGCTCCAACCAGAAAAAAAAAACTATGCTAAGTTAACTTTGATTTGTGTAGCCACATTTGCAACTAGCTGGGCTTGAAAAAAATATAACAGCATGACTGCTGTTACCTATGCTCCATCACAAAAATGGAAAAGCCAAAACACTGCTAGGGATAGGCACATTTAAAGATACCATATTCGAACAAAACAAATGCTTGACAGGGAAATCAATCTTTTTCACCCTGTCCCAAATTCCAATGTAAATTTCTAATAATTATGCCTCAAGACCTATGTATGTATAGGTTAATGATAAGATACACATCGTGCTTTGTGATGGGTAAAAGCTCACTGGTGCTTGCAGACATTCTCAAGTGGAAGGCGCCACTCTGCTACTTGTCCTAGACCCCTTATTTTGGGAATTCCCGCACCATTGGGCTTTTACATTTCACATGAGAACCAGTAGAATTCTATTGGTGTGTGTGGAGGCCGGCTCTTACCCTCAGTAAACTTTCTGCCTCAACAAAGGTTGACGCCTTAGGCGTAATGTTCCTCATTTAAAAAACTTTGTGCAGACAGTTCTATCCGGTCTTTTCGTGAGGAATTTTTATTGCCGCCAAAGTGGTGATCGTCCATATGAAGATGTAGAAAAAGTGGCAATCATTGGTAGGAAGATTTTAGCCAAATCTGGCTATAAACCAGATATGAAGCATAAATTTTTAATCATCCTCCTAAATTTCTGGTTACTTATTGGAACCAAATATACCAATCTGGCGATTTTTTTCCCTTTTTTTTCGTGGCTACTGGCAACTGAAACCCCCAAACTGACTTGATTTCTAAAAATTTCTGTTTTTATGCCAGTAAAAAAATAGGCCGATTCCCTTCTCTCCTCTCAAAATGAATCATAGCAATCCATTTGCAGAAGAAAAATTGTCCCCATTCTTTATGCCAGACCATAAGGACATGGAAGGAGGCTGTTTTGGGAGTTCAGTTCAGTGTGGTTTTTGTCCCTAATTTTTGTGATATCAAAAACTTCAAAAAAATTAGCAAAATTAGTTGAATCTGAAAATTTAAAAAATCCTAAAATATTCCCCATTGCCTGGTCGGCTCCTGCCTTGAGCTGGGCTCTTTTTACTCCAGGACACCTATTGTTTAATCCTGCTCGTACTAGGCAGGAAGCGGTCACAACTCACAGAAAACACTTGATGCACGGATGATAGGTATCTGGGCGGCCAAAAGCCACGCTCAGCTCTGCAAGAAGGATGATAGGCATATAGATGGAATCATGGGCGGCCACAACCCAGACCGCCTGCAAGAAGCTGCAGTGATCTTGGTCCTCATCAACTGGTTCCTCTAAGCTCTTGTGATTTCGTGCCAAGTCAGATGGCCTCTTTGGATGTTTCGGTCCGTTTTTGGGGACATGAGTGGAAACGCCGTCTTCTAACGTAGTCCAACCATGTGCAGCCGGCTCGTGGACATCCACGACGTGACAGCAAGAGCGGCGCTGTCACGTCATATCAGTACCAACTCAAACAGTTAAGATCAACAGTGACTATTCACATGGATCGCCTTGATGACTTCAAATAAGTTTCGATCCGAACGTCCAGCTTCTGTGCCTGATCTTTGGTCGTCGCGCGCTCTTCGACAAGAGTGTGAGCTCAGTTCCTCGATCGCCGCAAACCCGCATCCTGCATCCTGAGCATTTTGTTTTACATTGCGCTAACATTATTTGCAATTTGAATGTGTAGGTGTTTCTAGATATGTCATTACTCGGCGTACCCTACTCGCATCCATTCTGCATTCACGCATTTACTTAAGTCCATGTACATGTCCATCAAATGTACATCATACTTTGAGCAACTTCACCCATACTCGGCATGTGGCCCTGCAACAGTATTTCTCCCATTCAAGATTATTTATTTCCAAGCTCTCACCCTTCAACTCTAGAGTAAAAGGTCAGAAGTCAGAACCTACTCATTACAAACCATCTGAACCGATCAATAGATTTGGCCAATCAAGAGCAGGTGTTAGATTGTGCTGTGGCTTTTGCCAGCCTGAGCATATTGAGAAAAAATGCTAAACCACAATCATTTAACTAAAGCTGTTGGGAAATTTTTTACTGATCTTCATCCACAATATTCTGTGTAGTTTGATCCATGACTCCATTGTTTGCCAATGGATATGCCATGCCTGCAGGTGGTTCTGTGGATGGTCGACGTTTAACAGAAGCGACAGGCCGCTTGCTGCAGCTGGCTTATTAGTATAATTGCATTCAGCTGCTAATGTGGTGGTATAGCATTATTGTCACTTATTTTCTAAGAACCTTCCTTATTCCACCCATCTTTACTATGCACATAGATCATGGTGGTATGCACATTGCAAACCGCCATAAGCTACTTAAGGAGCTCATGGTAGCAGTCGTTGTAGAACTGTGGAATCATGTGAGAACTAAATCTGGAGGCCAGAGCTAGCTACAATGAATGTTCGTTGAATTGCATCATGCAGCAAGCTTCAGCTGACGAATTTATAATGGTGCGAGCTGGTGCGACGTTATTGACCTCGAGGCAGGTCCTTTGTTCCTCTCCCTCAAAGGCTTCCAACACGGAGGCTGGAATCGTCCAGAATCTGTGTTGGAAACCTCTGTGGGAGAGGAAGAATCATCTGCTTTCTCTACTGTACCTAGTGTTGCCACTTCTAACCTCATGACGGCTGCATCGAGTCCCGGTTAGGTCTGCAGATGCTTAGCTGGTGAGTTCGAACACTGCACGCAGTAGAGCCGCAGCAGAATGAGCTGAAGTCTGCGAGCTATGGGGTCACGGTTCTTCATTGATCATCTTCGTAATTATCCCATTCCTTGCAGTATACTCCTCGCTTTTGCAGCCACTCGAATATTTACTAAGCAAGCTTCGTGCTTTTCTGTAGGACTTTGTTGATTACTGCTGATTTGGTGTTCTTTATGAAGTCTTGCTGGACGACAACGGCGTGAGGGGCAGAGTCAAGAGCTGAAATCAGTGGCAGGCGGTGATGAGTAGCTTGATATCATGCAATCGGTTTCTAATGCAGCTAGCATGCCCGTAGCTCTAGGCTAGGACTAATGGTTGTGACTTGCAGCAGGTTCATGATGAACTGAGCAGTTTTTTAAAATATGTATTTTTTGGGTTTTTTTTGTCTTGTAGTTGATGTGGCGATCATCCATAACACAATTTAGCCATATGAAAAATATGAAAGTAAAAACATAGGCTACTAATTAAAAAGTAAAAAGTAAAAACATACTTGTAGATCTATTGTGGGGTACCTACTGGAAGTGAATATAGAATTGGAGATTTATTTTTTTAAATAACACTTTTTCAAAGACTTTGGTGATTAGAAACTCCAAAAGCCCCTTATTTTTTCACCACTTTGAAAAAAACTTGCCTACTAGAAAAAAATTGCCCCAAAAGCATTGGATGTAGGTTTGGCAAACTTTACTTTAATGAAATCACAAGTACAATGAAGTAATGGAAAGACAAAATGGGAACGAGACATCTAGGTACTTAATTGTCTTGCCCAAATTGTGATTTAAAAAAATTGCATGGTGCTAATGGAAATCCTACTTCAAGTCTTGACAACTTGTAATAAGTCAGCAATGGGGATGAACGGTGGGTTTGCAAGGGGTTGCACAAGTGTTGAGGGTGAATTCTTCATCAGTAAGCTGTGTGCAATGTACAATCGATACAGGTATAAAATGCAAGAGATCCATGCCATGATATTTACATTAATTTACTTCATCTTTTTTCATAATTGCATTTCAGATTATCTCATTTACTTTATACATATGTTTATGCTAAGAAAACCAAAATTACACATGTGACTTAGTCTAAGTTATTGGTTATTTTGTATCTAGGTGTGCTTGAAGATCACCTATTTTCTATCTGTAATGGGCAAGCTATTTCTAGCAAATTACGGTGAAAGTGAAGTCATTATCAAGGGCATGGCCCAATAAACAAGCAAGATGCTATAATGATCTATACCCCAGTGAAGGTTAATCCAGGGTCTTCCCAGTCTCATGAGCGTCTCAAAAGCAAGAAACTTGGACCTACTCAGAGCCATTCTTGTACACATAATGAAACATACAACCTTTCCGCATTACCTTTCATTTCAAGTAGAGTGATGTAACCTTAACTTATATTTTTTGTTGGGGATCTTACCCAAATAGTATGAAACAAATGGTGAGTCAGACCTTACAAAATCAGAAAACAACTGAAATAGATGTGAGGGAGGAGCAACTTACTATTAGAAAAGGGAAAGAATTTGTGGTTCATAACAAGCTCAGAGAATATCTGTAGTGTATTTGGTGGGGGAATTATTTTAGATAACAGGACTTACATGAACTAGTCTCTGAGAGCCTTGGGGTGGGGGATCTTCCATGGAAGAACCTTGGTTTAAGGGATTTTAAGCCATGCATTTTCAAACACATTTATGTGAGTCGTTTTATTGGGGAAGGCATCATTGTCAGGGTTCCCTACTGTGGACCTCAGGCTTTGCTCTTGGATACCATAGCTGGAACCGCTGACATATGTGCCTTGCCCTATACTTTATAAGTAGGGTAACTCACTCACAGTCAGGTGCTCCAAAGTCAGTGTGCTTGAGATGGGTATTAGGGGAAAACAATGGAGCAAGAGGTCATTATTCACAACTTGGCATTAACACAAGCATTGCACACAAAGCTAGTGTTTGCATTTTATTGTCAGTTCCGACAAGTGCAACAATGGTCAACACAACCAATGCTTCTCAACAATTCCTCAAATAGTTAATGCATTTGTTCTGTGTTGTTTTGCTTGGGCAAGGAATAATTGTGTTGCCAAGGCTTGTTTTATCTCTTCCTTGTGCAAATTGAATGTGATTTTAATTTTTGAGAATATTCATATCGGATTAATTTGCATAATTTGTTTTAGAATCTTTGGAATTTGCACAATAAAGTAAAAGTTGAAAACTTGGTATCAAAAGAATAGATGAAAATTTGCATGATGGATGAAAATTGGATAGGAAAGTTACACACTTGATGAAAAGTTAAGGAATTTTATAGAAAGGATGTGAAGTTATGGAAAAAGGTTGCATATCATCATATGAGAATTTACATTACAGTTGAAAAGTGAAAATCTTGACGTTTTACAATGAATGAAAAGTTGAAGACTAAACCACAAGTTGAGTTCAAGTGAAACATTCATCCATTTTGTAACCTTATAAAAATCCCAAGACATTGCAACTTCCTTGGATGTTATCCCTGGGGAAGCATAGAGAAAAGCCTTGCCCCCCAATTCCCCTTCTTGGTTAACTTTTGTAGACTTTTTTCCTCCCATATGCAACTTGGCTAGGGAAATGGGACTAGGGAATTTGGGACAAGTATTCCTTTTTCAAATTCATTTTTGCAAACTGACAAAGAATCTTCACAAAATAATCAGTGGTCAAGACTACTGTTGTATTTAATTTTTTGCTTTTGTTTAGTGCTTGCTGAATTCCAAGCCATATGCAAACCTAAATTTTACACAAGCTAACATAACAATACTCAAATACATTCTCGAGTGCAGGAAAAAGATAAAAACCATGAACTTTATTGGGATAAGGGCCCACGTGAGGCAAGTACAATTTTAGTAAAGCTTAGGTCCTAAGGCCAAGGGCTATAAATTAAAAGTCACAAAAGGCATGCCATGTACCCAAATTGCCATGTATTGGGTAATGTGACATACATTACATGCATTATGTAACTTTGTAAATGTGTCTACGAAAGTTCTCATGAATCTAAATTATTTTATTTTATTTTATGGGCTAATCTTCCTAAGAACACTAAGGACTTAATAACATATTTCAGACTGGAAAACTTTTATTGCAAGAAAATCAAAAGCTGTGTAGTTAAGGTGGACCGATTTTTTCTTTTATAAAACACGACTAAGGATACTAGTGGGATGACAATTTTATGAGAGCTATAGTATGAACTTGTGTACATTATGGAATTAACATAGACATATATTGAAATCAAATATTTGAAACTAGAAAATATGATTCATCAAAAAAATTGGTGCTAAATAAATAAAATCATAAGTTCATATTTTATAGGATTATTGACTTGTTGGAAACCAACAATATTGCAATCTTGATATGCGAGGTCACTCTTAATGACATTTCCTATTCCTTTGCTTTTACTTTTCTTAGAGTTAATAATCATGATGATAGATGAACTTTGAACATAACTAATACTATTTTTTAAAAACATTTTTTCTAATGCAATTACTAAACCCACAAACAATCACTTGTTGGAACCAAGAAGGGTTGGCTTTTAAAAACTTAATGAGCTTCTTCTTATGCTCAATGGTCATTTGTGAATAATTCTTTTTATTAAGGTTCCTTGTTCCTTCCCTACCCAAATTTTAATCAAGTTGATCACCACATTCAATGCACAACCTTGTATAGAAGGTTGAAAATCAAATGACTTCAACAATAGTTCCTACTTTCATAGGTCAAATTTTCACAACAAATGCAAACAAGAATATGTAACTCCTTCAAAAGGCATTGACATATTGAAAAAGCTTGAAATCTTGTTAGATCCACAAGTCTAAAGTTCTCAATGTTGATTGCACGTAGGGCCAAATGATGAAGTTACAATACAAAGGTGGGGACCAAAAATCACACATGAGATGAAATCAAGGACCTAAGACATGGAATGATGTGCAATAGTATAATGCTTTGATGGGAATGAGGAGGATGATCTTATGAAAAAAAAAAAAAAACAAACTTAAAAGAGGATCAAATGTGTGCATGAAGACTTGAATTAGACACAAAGAGGAATCAAGGGATTCATAAAATTTCAATTTGGTGCCATCTCACACCCTAATATTTTCAATTGGAATGACATGAAGCTTGGATCCACATTGGACATGCCTCTACAACTAAAATGTTTGGGTCGTTTTTAATATAACAAAAAGAGGATTTCAAGGTATAATTAAAATCATAATCAAATGAAAGGAGTTTTGATTTTTTAAAAGTTTTGTGTTGTGTGAAATTATCTCACCTTATTATGGTTGTTCTATTATTGAATGGCATATTATGTATTTGTGCTTATAAAGATGTAAATGCATGTTTAAGATACCATAATAATAAACTAGTAGGTGCAAAGTTGACTAACATGGCTTGAATGACCCAACACCCTTCGATGTACCAATTGAAGATGAAATCCCTTTAGGCCTATTTGGGATGAAACCTCACCTAGCCATGTTTGGGGTGTTGGTGGGTTTAAGGGCCTGATAAAAAGAATTTTTTTTGACTCATGTTTTTTTTCCCTACATGCCCTTTTTTGGCCCATGTACCTTTTGCTTGAGATCGACCTACCTTTCTTCTCTTGAGATTGACCTACCTACCTTTCCTTTAGAGATTGACTTACCTTCCTCTCTCATTCTTGCCATTGCCCCTCAATAGTTCTACTCATTTATTTTCTCTCGCTTTCACAAGTTCTCTCAATGTGTTATGCATGTGTTATTTTCTTTGATTAACTTGATTCTTCTTCACACTATTGGTTTGGAACATGAAAGGAATGTGCTTTGAATGTGCTTTGAAGGAATGTTGAGATCCAATTCCATCATCCCCAAGGTAGGCCAAACATTTCCACTTTCACGTGTCTTTGATTCTAAGTGTGAAGCTCTACACATTATTTCTTTGTCTATGTCTTTTGCTACCTTGGGTCACTTACTCCTTCATTGTTTTTGGCTTGCACTTGTGCCAATTTGTTCCTTTACACTTGTTTTCTTTCATTTTATGTGTTTATTATATGTTGATCAACATGTTCCTTCTTTGTGTTTTTAACTTGTACTTGTGTTGATTTATTTTGTGTTTATTACCTTTTCACATTTTCTTTTCCTTTCTATAGGTTTTGGAGCATAGGAGGAAATGATCAAAGGAGCGTTGGAATTAAGTTCCGTTGCTTCCTCCTTCCTTCAAATAAGGTTTATGTGTGTTTCACTACTTTGATCAAACTATTGTTTTACACTTTTGACTTGTGTTTATACCAATCAACTCTTTCACCCTTTTGGTTTGTGCTTGTGTTAATCTACTCCTTCACACTTTTGGCTTGTGCCTTTGTCTATGTACTCCTTGCTTTCACCTTGTCTTTGTGTCAATCTATTTCATCCTTGATACCTTTTTTTCATGGAAGTTTCAAGAACTCTTGAAGCTTCCCCTCTCTTCATCTTTATAGATTGAGGAGCATGCAAGGAGCATCAAAATCAAGCTTGACTGTCAACACCCACATTGACACCTACTAAGGTATGTCATCCTTATTCCTTTTTGTTTTTTGTTTTTTTGGGTTGTTTATGTGAAGAAGAAGAAATGGAAAAGTAAAAGAGAAGAACCAAATAAAAGAAGAAGAAAAAGAACTACAACCAAGAAAAAAGGTAGAAAAAGAAAAATCATTGAAAAAAGTAACTTTTATTTTGTTGTTGTTACAAGTTTTTTTCTTCGCTACACTTATTGTAGCTCTTTTTTGGTCTTTTACAAAGTTATTATAACATTTTTTCTTTCTTTCTATTATAACATTTTGTGTAACTCTTTTTTTCTCTCTATGCTTGAGTTGTTATAGTTCTTTCTTTCTATTGTAATAACTTGAGTTGCTATAGTTTTCTCTCTATATTATAGCAACTAAAGTTGCTACAACTTTTTTTCTCTTTACTATAGTCCGCTTAAACTATTATCTCTATTTTTCTCTTGCAACATTAATAACTTAAGTTATTATAGCTCTCTCTTTTTGTTGTCATAGCAACAACTTAAGCTATTATAATTCTCATTCTATTTTTCTTGTTATAACAATTTAATTTTTTACAACTATTTCTTTCTTTTTTTGTTGTGTAGTAGTGTAAGTTGTTACAACTCTTTCTCTTTCTCTTTATCTCTTTTTGTTTTACAATAGTAGCTTAAACTATTATAACTTTTTATTTATCTGTCTTGATCTTTTTTTTTCCTATGTTATAACACCTTAGTTTTTTCCTATTCTATCTATTGTAGCAAGTTACAACTTGCATTCACTAGTAGAAAATGGTCATTTCGCAACTGGTCCATGTAACTAATTTTTAGTTGCAAGTGACATTTGCAACTAAAATCTTAATAGTTACGTTGGACAAGTTGCGTTGACACTAATCACAAACAACAACAAATTTTGGATGAAATAAAAAGCTAACAAAATATTTTTTTAATATTTTGAAATAATCTAAGACATTTAATTTTTATGTTTGGACGGTTTAGATTATGACATGTGTTACAATAAAAATATGCCACGTGGCACATTAATTGAAAATTTCAAATTCAATTTAAATCAATATTTAGGTGTGTGGGTTGAACTAAGTACCTACCTACCTATATACCCACCTACCCATCTAGGTTAAACACAAATCTAGATAAGACCTATTTACCTACTTAAGCTAAATACCTTCTTAGGTAAGTAGGTAGGTAGGTAGGCAAGTTAGGGAAATAGGTAGTTAGGTGTAAATACATGAATATTTATATTTTATTTTGGGTTAAGTCGTTTTTATTGACTCATCCCATATGCCCATCTTTTTAAATATGAAAATGCAAAACAAAACACCTTGTTTATATACTTTTCAAAATGAGAATGAAAGCCAAAACATATGGAATAAATTTTTTAGTTGCAAGTCATTTGTGATTAAACATTTTTAGTTACAAACTACTTGCAACTAAAAAGTTTATCCCATATGTTTTGGCTTTCATTCTCATCTTGAAAAGTATATATAATTAAGTAGGTAAATGACAACTAACTAAATAACTAATTAACTAATAATGAATAAAATATAAATTAATTAATGAATTAATTATTAGTTATTATTAAATATTACTTAATTCATTAGTTAAATAAACAGTAATAATTTTTAATTTTTAATTATATATTAACTATAATAATCTTTGAACCAATTTAATTAACTAGTAATTGGTTAATATTGAAATAATTAGCTAATTATTAATAACTAATAAATTATTATTTCATAGCTAAATAAATTACTATAAGAACTGAAATATTACAATAAATATTTTATATTTTTAATAAGTATATTTTTCCTTCAAAAATAGTTTTTGCATTTGTATAATAATTTATTAGATTTGCATTCTAACTAATACAATAATTATTATAAAATAATAAAATAATAAAACTGACAATTGAAATTATATATCAGTAATGATTATAATCGTTGATTTATTAATAATTAGTAAATATCAATTATAAGTTTGAAATATAAAAACTTAAAACTATGTATTAATGTTTCCTAGTAATTATTATATTAATCTAGTAATACTTCATAATTGATTACTTATAATAATAATAATAATAATAATAATGCAATTTGTAGCTAATCTAGGTTAGCTATTATTATTATTATTATTATTATTATGTCACTTGTTAAAATTGTTATGGTTTATTATAATTAGTTTTTCATTTTTTAATAAATAAAAAGTAATTCGTAATAAGTACAATAGTCATTTGAAATTTATTTAATAATAATATATTAATTTTTTATAATTACTTCATTAATTAAGATAATATTGAAATTTAAATTATTTTATTACATGTAATTAATATTAATATAAAATATTATATTAATAAATAATAATAATAAATGTCATTTGTTATCATTTTTAAAAATATAATAAGATGGTTTGGATAAAATTATAATATGGGCACAATATATTTAACAAATATGTTACATAAAATTTGAATATACTCAAAATATAGAGTCTTTAATGTAACCATAATATCAAGGCCATTTATTTTAATAATATTAATTGAATACAAATCTAATATGGTTGTTCGTATACATTCAAAATATACATTTATAAATCCTAATACATCCAACTATAATCCTTAGAATTCACAAAATACACCTTTGTATATTCATAAGGTTGCAATTAAATTATTCACATTTGCAACTAATGAGACATAAATTGTTCTTCTTGGATGAAAACTAAATTAAATGTTATTCACATGGAAGGATGAACACCAAAATAATTACAAACTAGTTGCATTGTAGTTGCAAATATGACCAACACAAGAAATAGTTGCAAAAATGTTCAAATGTAGTTGCAAATAACTAATAATGTTATGTAGTCGCAAATAAAGTGGTTACATTTTGGCTAATTTCTACTAGTGATTGTAAGGAACCCATCCTTGGGTGGTTCCTACATTAAAAACCACATCAAAGAATGGTTAAAGAACGAAAAGTGGCCAAATCATGTTTCCGAGCCCTTTCCTTTAAATGTTTTCACATCTATAATTTTTTTCCCTCGCATTTATCCATTACATATTTTAATATATGGTTTGAAATTTATTTTGGGATAAAAAAATGGAAATTGTTAAAATTTTGTATTCATATTATAGAGATGGCCCTTTCAAGAATTAATAGTTTTAATTTTGGAAATTCATACTTAAATTTTACTTACTCAATTAATTGCTTAATAAAAACTTTAAAAATAGAATGATCTCCAAATTACCTTAGGAAAAACATTCCCAATAAAATTCTCAAATCATGTTTGAAATTTGTGCTCTTGATCAAAAAGTTCAAGGATAGGAACCAATGTTATGTTCCTAAAACTTTTTTTAAATGCGATGATTGAGAACATCAAAATACAAAATATTCTTGATATTGTTGAAATTAAAAAATCTATGGAACCTAATAAATGTATACTCATCAAAAACAAATTATGAAAATATTTATTTAAGTGTTTCCTATGACTTCTTAAAGTTCAATGGGTCTACAAAATGGTACCACCCAAGGATGGGTTTGCCTTTGTTCTCTTTCTCTCTATTTGTTGCAATATCTTGAACTACTACTCTCTTGGTAAATCATCTTTCTAGCTTTAAGTAAAAGCTCTTACATGAATTATTAAATTATTAATTATCTTTTCACTTTTTATTATTTGCATTGATTTTTTTAATGATCATTTGTGCAAGATTATTAAAAGACAATGTTGTCTTGTAAAAGATTGTGACATTGCATAAAAACTTTTCAAGTTTTCAACGCACTTGAATTGCCATTTGTAAAGGTATTGATCCTAGTGATGACATTCTTCATTTTGCAACTTAAAATTCTTTAAAATTCTTCATTTAGCACCTTGTCATAACATTCTTTACCCGCGAATGTTTACCAAATTACACTGTTTACCAATTAAAATTTTATAAAATTCTTTAAAATTCTTGCTTCTTTGGGCTTCCATAACATTCTCGCACCAAGAATGTCATAACTATGGTATTGATGCAAATATGCTAAAAACTACACCAAATGGAATGACTACAATTCCTACAATTGAAAATGAACAAGATGTTGTTATAGTAGAAGAACCAATTATAGTTGATCAACATGGTGATTTAAGGGGTGATGTGTTCAGGGAGCAAGATCACTTAATCTAGTAAATGTAGCTACCCATGGAGTTGATCTTGCGTTGATAGATAAAAACACTCTTTTAATGATTGTCCCTTTCGTGGAGCTTGTTTTCAATGAGGATGATGAGCAATGGGGGCGTGCATAGGAGATTAGGTAATACTCAAACAAAAAATTTAGGATTGTCAAGAAATAATAAATTAACATTTTTTTGGTTAAAATTCAACCGCACCTCTGCCTCACACATGCATGTGTGAAGTTAGGGTGGGGTTTGTTTTTTGCATTTATTTTCTTTGCAATACTCAAGGAAAAATTTGCATTATGATTGAATCCTATGCAGTACATGTGTAGAAAACATGTTTAAAGTCATGTTTCACTTGTAATACCCTCATGTGGGGTTCCAAGTTTGTTTTAACATGCAATTATTTAAAAAATAAAATGAAGTGTTCCATTGAGGCCTTGATTGAGGTTGTTGAAGGTCTATGCAATGAACAAGGCCCCTCAAGGTGATGTCCCTAATGAACCACTTGGGATAGAAAAAAAATGAACAATGAGTTAAGGTGCGAAGGAGGTATGTGCATAAGGTTGGGGCAAACTCAAAAGATTTCGCTACAAAATGGTTATTCATTAAGCACTTCAAAAAGGTGCCCAATCTCATCACAAAGTTAAAGCCACTTAGACACCTTTCAATTCATGAAGGGGGCACCCACATTATGATCATCAAGCCATGAAATTTTGAATCTTGGGTGATGTTTATTCAATGTTATGATGGAATGAATGAAAGGTAACTACTAATGCATGGATGCAAATGATAGCAAAATGAACTTTTTTCCATTTTATTGCAAAAGGAAAACTCAAGGTGTGAAACCCTCCTTTGATAAAACTTACTTTTGAACATTTTTTCAAAAAAAAAACATTTTTATTGAAGAATAAGAAGCATTTCAAGCAAGATTCCTTATCATGGATTGAAAAGGACAAAAAACTGGGTTATAAGATCACCAAATGTAAATTTTCCTAGGTCAAGAGGGCCACTTGGGTACATGGGATGCCACATGGTTGGAAGGTGAATCCAACAAGGCCACTTGTATTTGGGAGATGTGTTAACAAATAAGAGATCTACTCAACTGCAAACATAGAACTTTATTGAAAGGAAACTATAACACGATGTTCACAACACAAAACATAACATCAAGAACTCTTCAAGGTTCTTGTCACATGAAATACACAAACTTGTGTAATGAAGAAAAGAGAAGCAAACCATCAACACTGAGGTATTTAACTACAAGACTAAACCATAAATAACCAAACTAAAATAAGTAAAGAAAGTAACTCAACCTTGTGAAAGTAACCTAATTATTTTCCTACTCCAGTAACTAATGAAACCTAATTAGTTGAGCTTGAATTCTTAGCACTCCCCTTCAAGCTCAAATCCACTTTTAGTACACCAAGCATTTTTCGAAACTTCTTTAGCTTGTTTGTACCTAAAGCCTTTGTGAAAATGTCAGCAACTTGATCTTCAGTATTGACATGAATAAGGTTAATTTCTTTTGTTAGAACTTTTTCTCTAATAAAGTGGTAGTGCACCTCAATGTGCTTTGTCTTAGCATGATAAACTATATTGTTAGCAAGTAGTATGCTACTGATGTTGTCACAATAAATGACAATAGGAGCATCCACTGACTGTCCCAAATCTAAAAGTAGTTTTTGTAACCAAACTACTTCACATGCAACAATTGTTGCGCCTTTGTATTTTGCTTTCGTGCTTGATAGTGCAACTATTGGTTGTTTCTTACTGCTCCAACTAACAGCACCACTTCAAAGAAAACATGAAACCAATGGTTGATCTTCTATTTGAAACATTGTTAGCCCAATTAACATTCGTGTATCCATGTATTTGTAATTAGCTATTGGCTTCATAAAAAATTCCACACTACAAGGTATGTTTTATGTACCTCAATATGCGCCTCACTGCATCCAAATGTGGCTTTTGTGGTGTTTGCATGAATTGACTCACCATTCCAACTGCATAACTCAAATATGGCCTTGTGATGGTCATGTAGATCAAACTCCCACTATGTGTCTGTACATAATGGTATCCTCCACAAGGTCTCCTTCATCTGCACTTAGTTTCACATTTTACTCCAATGGAATTGAAATGGGTTTGCAACCTGTCATCCCATATTCGGACAATTTGTTCAAGGCATATTGCCTCTGTAATAACCATATCCCTTTCAGGGATTGGATTACCTCAATGCCGAAAAAATAACACAACTCTCCCAAATCTTTCATTTCAAACTTTTGCTTCAAAAGCTTCTTCAAATCAAAGATGTCTACATCGCTATCTCCTGTGATAATCAAGTCATCAACATAGATGACTATGACAACAATCCCATGATTTGTCTTTTTCACATATAATGAAAAATCTGCATTGGATGTTTGAAATCCACTTGTGACAAGATATTGACATATCGTGTCTGACCAAGCTCTAGGTGTTTGCTTTAAGCCATACAAAGTTTTCTTCAACCTATAAACCAAATTAGGTCGTTTTTGGTCCACATAACCTGGTGGTTGTTCCATGTACACTTCTTCTTATAAATTTCCATGAAGAAAAACATCCTTTTGCTACTACCATAACAGTGATTGCTTTTATAGTTGTCATTTTGGCAACTGGACTATAGGTCTTTTCATAGTCTATGCCATAAGTTTGGACATAACCTTTGGCAACCAATCTTGCTTTGTATTTACTTACAAATCCATCTGCATTGTGCTTGACTTTGTACACCCATTTGCACCCAATTGCTTTCTTGTCCTTTAGTAAAGCTACCAACTCCCAAGTAGCATTAGCATCCAATGCCGCCATCTCTTCATCCATGGCATTATCCCATTTAGGATTTCCAACCGCCTGTTCAAAACAACTAGGTTCAACCTTTTGTATGACTCTCACCATGTATGCGTAATGATGAGCTACAAAGCTATCATATGTGAGTCTTTGTATAGGGTATTTGACTCGTGTGGATCTTTGTACTCCATTGTTGTTGTTGAAAGTTTTCAAAACTTTCTTGGCCATCTTAACTCCAGGAGTAATAAATGAAGAGATTCTTGATTCTTCACCCACACTCTTCTCAGAATCATTTGACTCATCATCTACATGAAGATTTCTAGATGATGTTTGAGAACTACCATCTATAATGTTTGAAGATCTTAATCTTCCTTTCCATGGAGTGCTACTGGACCCACTAATTGAGGACTTTTGTGGTCCACTAATTAATTATGATTCTTGTTCCACATTTGATGGAATGTTGCAACCCTAACTTTGGGCTTGCAACCAAGGTAAAGAGGTTGCAAGGGTGCATGCCAAGAGGAAGCCCGAGAGTCATATCACATACTCCCGGGAGTGTAGGAAAGTGTGAGGGAGTGAACCCTCACACTCCCAAGGCAACTCCCACTTTGGGAGATGGAGTCCCGGTGGACTCCCAAAATTTCAGAGAGTAATTTGAGGAGTCAAAACTCAATGTCTTATGGCGTTTTTTATATCATTAGAAAGCTCTTGGAACGTGGATGTCTAAAATGGGCTCGCATTGTTCATTTGAACATTTGAAACACAAGTTATGGCCAAAAGAAGGGTCGGGAATCAAATTGTCAATTTGACTCCCGACCATAAAAAGTTGGGAATCGACCCGATTTACTTGTCTAAAGATAACATGCGATATACTGCTGGAAAGATCTCGACAAGAGCTACAACTTTGCTTTAGACCGCACCTCGATCCAAGGTCTTCTCGCAAAGTTATGGAGCTCCAAAGTCGCGGGAGTCCTGGTTGGCGCGATTTCGGGACTCCCACTTGGGAGTCCCGAGAGAGAAAAGCCATTTGGATGTAGGCCTTGTGGAGAGGTGCAGAGTATACTATAAGGGGGAAGGTGGTGGCTTCCCCCAAGTCCGGGCCGTGGTGAGTCTTGTGTGTCTGTGTTGCCCGTGGCTTGTCCTAACACCAAAGGTGCTCCAACTATGCACTAACCACCTTGTGTGGGTTATGTGCAGGCCCATGTGAGTGAGTAAAGCTTGTCAACTCTTCCTAGTCCCATCCCGGAGCTCCAACACACCCCTTTACCCTTCAAAGTGTTGTGAGCTAGGTAGCGTGCCCCAACTCCTTCACCTTCCGTTGTTTTGTACTTAGACTCATTTTTGAGTCCTTCAAGGAGTTGGGAATGCGTCATGGAACATCACCATTTCTAGCCTCTCCATCTTTTGCTATCTTCAGTGGTGGGTACCAACTAACCATCTCATTAAACACAACATCTCTACTCACTTGCAACTTCCGAGTGGAAGGGTTGAAACATCTATATCATTTTTGTTCTAAGGAATATCCAATGAAGATATATTTCTCAGCTTTTGGATCTAGTTTTGATCTCTTTTCATCAGGAACATGCACATATGCAATGCAACCAAACATTCTAAGGTGTGAGACATCTGGTTTCTTGCTTGTGAATTTTTCTTCAAGTGTCATGCCATGAATTATTGCTGTGGATGTTCGATTCATGATATACACTATAGTTGCTACTGCTTCAGCCCAAAAGTAATTTGGCAAATTCTTTTCATTTAGCATGGCACATGTTATTTCTATAATGTGCCTGTTTTTCCTTTCAACAACTCCATTCTATTATGGGGAATAACTACATGAGTATTTCCTTTGAATTCCATGTTCCTTTAAATACTCACTTAATTCATTTGAAAAATATTCTCCCCCTCCATCGGACCTTAGGCACTTGATGTTCACACCCTTCTCCTTCTCCACCATTGCTTTGAAATTCAAAAAATGTTGAAAGACTTCACCTTTGTGTTTCATGAAGTAGACCCACACCTTCCTTGTGTGGTCATCAATGAAACTCACGTAGTACTTGCATCCTCCAATGGATTCTCTTCGTGGTCCACACATCAAAATGGATCATTTCCAAAGGTTTGGAACTTACATGAGTTGTTTGAACTGAGAATGGATGCTTAGCTTGCTTCCCCAATTGGCATGCTTCACAAACTTCTGACATCACCTCTTCTATTCCAAATTTGGGAAGACTTCTAACAAGATTTTAATTCTCCATCAGCTTAAGACGTTGGAGATTAACATGGCCAACTCACTTGTGCCAAATTCCAATGTCTCCAACTCCTTTTCCATGTGTGAATAACATGGAATTCACCTTAGGCATGTTCACATCCAAGGTGAACATTCATCCATTCTTTTCTCCTTTGGCAATCAATTTGCCTTGTTTCTTCATGTCTTCCACAAAACATCCATTTGGGTTGAATGTCACCTGTAAACCTTATTCCACCATTTGGCCTAAAAAGACCAAATTTTTTTGTTATGGTTGGAACATGAAGTACATCTTTCAAGTACTTTGTTTGCCCATCTTGCATGGACAATGGCACCTTGCCAATTTGTGTGATGGGATGTGCAATGTCATCACCACTTTCCACAAAACTTAATGTCTTCAAGTCCTTTGTGTCTCTAGACCATTCTCCATGACTAGTCATGTGATCTGGAGCTCTAGAATCCACATACTAGACATTGTTATCTGATACTCCTCCTATCATTGAATTTGTCATGTGTTGCATCACAAACAGTTGTTCATCACCTTGATTGCTAGTTGATGCATAATTCCCTTGTTGCAACTTTCCATTTCGTGCATCATGTTCTTTTTTATAATAGTTTTTTGCCATGTGCCCAGGTTTCCCACAGTAGTAGCAATTTGAATTGTTATTTGATTGTTGACCTCGATGACTTCCACCACGACCTCCACGACTTCCTCGTCCTCTAAAGTTTCCTCGTCCACCTCCATGAGACTAACCTTCATGTTGATGATGTCCACCATGCGAGCTTTTGTGTCGGCCTTAAAATGAAATTTTAGCACCTCTACCTCTACCTCTATTAGAATTTGAATATAAAGCACTTTCTTGTGATCCTCCATTGGATTAGGTACCAACAACTCTCATCTCTTCACTTATAACCAAAGTTATTAAATCTTGGAAATTGGGAAATGTTTCTCGAACTGCAATTGAAGTACAAAACTGGCTATAGTCTTTTCCAAGACCATTCAAGGTCACGACCACTAGATTTTCATCATCTACAAGGGCTCCTATAAATGCAAGAGCATATGTAAGGTTTTTCACCTTTTTAGAATAGTCACTGATGTTCATCTTGTTTTTCTGTAGATTATGCAACTCTTGCTTGAGCTGCATTTTGCGGGCTTGTGTATTGGTGCTATACATTTTCACCAATGTATCCCAAGCTTGCTTGGGTGATTTTGCATCTTGAATATGCACAATCATGGAATCGGACACACTCACTAAAAGCCAATACAAGATTTTTTTTGCTTTTTCATGCCAAGTTTTATTGGCTTGAATTTGTTATTGTGTGGGGTTTTCTAAGAGAGGAGATTTTGTCTCATCACCAATTAAAAATTCCCAATAACCTTTCCCCATCAAGAAATTCATAATCCTAAATTTCCACATTTGGAAATTGTTTTTGTCTAATTTCTCAATTGCAATTTGAGAAAGATCGTCCGCCATTTTTCAAGGCAACACTCAATGTCTTCTTAGGGTTTCTAGGATTGGGGTTAGGATTAGGGTTGAACAAAATGGACCTTGTATATGTATGTATGTTTCAAGTATTATACGAAATTCTATACTATACATAGGTTTTACGTATATGTACATATGTCATATAATATTTTGTAAGGTATTAAGTACATACCAAACTTTCGTATGAAGGTCTTGATGATGTATTTGCGCTTCCTAATTTTCAAACTCCTTTCAAGTTCTCCCAAGTTGTATTTGTTCCATTTCAAAAATTTGTTTTGATATCTTCTCAATGTAAACTTCTATCACAACAACTTTGCAAAGCTACACCGCTCACATGTGACCTTGAATCCTTTTGAAATTTTTCTGAAACATGTAAAGCTATGTCTACTATTGTCTCTCAAAATTTCAGCTCATTTGACTTCATAAAATGAGAGATCTTGCTACTTCTTTGAAGTCACCTCAAACTGGGACTTGAACACAAAATGACTTACAACTTGCTCTTAACAACTCCAAACTCCTTGAGATTTTGAGAGACACATAAGATATATGTCTTCTATATCTTTCAAAATTTCAGCTCTATTGGTGACGACCATAAAGAGTTATCACTCTCAAAAGAAACTAACTTCAAAACTGAGGTTGAAACTTTAGATACTTGAATCTCTCTCACTACGTATCCAAATGACTTGAAATTTTTCTCACATATATAGTCCTTTACATCCAAAAGGATCCCGAAGGTGTAGATCCAAAAAAGCTTAAACAAAGGAGATATGACTAAAAAACCAGATTTGACACAGAATCTTCAAAAACTCATAACTCTCACAAAACACATCTTTTTTTTCTGAAATTTTGAGAATAGAAACGTCTTATAGTCTTCTACAATCTCTCCAAGTTTCACTCCAAGATGTTTTCACAGTAGATCTAGATCTAGATTTAAAGAGCTGACTTCCATAGCCTTTGATATGTGGATCTCCTCTCACCTCTTTTCTTTTCTTTTCTTCCTCTTCACTTCTTTCCTTTCCCCGTTTCTCTTTTGCACTTGAAAAACTCCTATGATATTACTAGAGACTTTCAAGCTCTAGTTCTAGAGATTATCTAGCTCTAGATCTCTTTCAACCTTCTCATCAAACAACCTAAGTTCTAATACCATGTTAACAAATACGAGATCTACTCAAGTGCAAACATATAACTTTATTGAAAGAAAACTATAACATGATGCTCACAACACAACATAACATCAAGAACTCCTCAAGGTTCTTGTCACATGAAATACACAAACTTGTGTAATGAAGAAAAGAGAAGCAAACCATCAACACCAAAGTATTTAACTACAAGACCAAACCACAAATAACCAAACTAAAATAAGTAAAGAACGTAATTCAACCTTGTGAAAGTAACCTAGTTACTTTCTTACTCTAATAACTAATGAAACCTAACTAATTGAACTTGAATTCTCAACAAGATGCAAGTAATCTTCGATTACCATTCATTAGAAATGATTCAAGGATAATATTTATTTTTACACCTTAATTTTGTTTTTGTTTGAATGTCTAAAGGTTGAAAACTTTATTTATTAATTTATATGTGTATTTTTGAATTAAATTGTGTGAAACCACCAAGGATGAGTTTGTGGTCAACATAAGTCATCTCAACATCCCGAGGGGGGGGGGGGGGGGGAAA
>Ga0209208_10002842_pt1 | contig 24866 bp, 13 predicted proteins | sample S1TSphfallax_3_FD_187694 | JGI IMG/M metagenome (GOLD analysis project Ga0209208, IMG submission 187694) | Host-associated microbial communities from peat moss isolated from Minnesota, USA - S1T2_Fd - Sphagnum fallax MG (SPAdes) (version 2) | ecosystem: Host-associated > Plants > Peat moss >...
AAAAGACACAGCAGTGAGAAGTGTTGAAACTTTGTACACAAATTTTGGCTCCTGAGAGGCTGATGGGCACAGTTCCAATCATAACAAGACACGATCATGCTTACCCTAGCCTGTGTGATAAAGTTTCTCAGCTGTCAAGAAACAAGCAACAGGCACCATAAATAAAAAAATGGTTCCTGCCACAATTTTGTACCATGCACATACTCACTCAAGCAATGGGAAACACTATCTCATAGCATAGCAACCAGGATTTCTAAGCCTCCACTTTCTTCTTGCTGATTGTCATCCCAATTGCATCACCGACATCTTGACTCTCCTCTTGAAAAGTTCTTGTGTTTTGTTGTTTATCACAGAACTCCTGCTTTCCTTCCTTAGCAGTTGACTTATTCTTCACTATAACACTCAATGAGTTTCACATGCACCTTAGCAAGACCAGCACAGAAAAAGAATACCAGAGTGACAAATATGAGTGCAGCACCTTCTCTAGAGTGTACTTCATGGGACCCACCCTTTTGTCTCACTATTCACCTTTTGACTCATATTTGGGAAGTGGAGAGAATGACAAAATCTCTTCTTACTAGTTTTCATGCACAGACCAAATCCCATCTCATGAACAGGGTGTAGAATCCCCGAAAGAATTCCACTAGACAACAGAGTTATTCGTGAAGTAACCTTGTCTTCACCCTGTCTTTGGGCCTCCTCCTTTCACCCCCTATCCCCTCTTTCAATGGTATCCGCAAAGTAAGGAAATTTCATTAAATCTCAGTATGAAATGCTGAAACGCAGCATTTAATGCACAAGGTTCCAGACTAATTATAATAGTTGTACCGGTAAGAGCAGTGAAAATATATGTAGCAGCAGTGGAGGGTTTAGGGTCATCTCACCCTGTGTATAACGAAACTTAGGGTTCTGGTACTGTGTTTGTCTTACTTTACAGATAACTCTCATGAATAGACTAGCTCGCAAAGCATGTTTTGAGTTTAGAATTAGGAGGTAGCCTTCACAATTGAGGGGAGTGATGAACTCCACAAGGAACGAAGGGATTTTGAGCAGTGGTGGACCCATTTAGGAGTGGATAAAAGTGATCAACAATAACCCCATTGATATGGGAGCCAAAATGATTCTGAAAAAAACACTACCCCAGTGGTGAGCACCTAAATGCAGGAGGAACAGAGCTGCAGAGTACAAAAGTTTACAATATTAAATTTATGTCAGAACGCTGGTATCATTGAGCACCAGACTGTGCTGCTGAGAGTGCAAACCTGATCTATCATGATCATGAGTCGGCCATATACATGTAGTACAAGCTCGTTGTGAGCTTTCATAGTCTTTGCCATGGTGGAGCCCAAGAATGTTCTTGATTTTATTGATTCTCTACATTACTCTGAAAACATTGATCTTCAGCGGGTTGTTTCTCACACATCGAATTTCAATAGACTTTACAGCTCAAGTGCTTTAGCTTCAAGTCACCCTTCGTAAGCATCATCAGAGTACAGTATTGCTCAGAACCTCTCTACCTGCACCAGCTGCATCAATATTTGAGATCATCCAATTTTAGTGTCCAGGCTGTGATGGGCTGCCTCTTGGTGTACCATCGTTCTTCTTCAACTACTTGCTTCGCTTGAAGTCTGCCCCAGTGGAGGTGAGTACCTAATTCTCCACCAGCCCAACACTTGGTCAAACTGCACTAACCCGGGGCCATCTGCACCGAACATGAGCAAAGTTTCCTAGGAATGTAAGGACCAATATTTTTTTCCAAACGAATGTACACAAGTTGGTATTATAATTTCCAATCAGAGGTGCATCTATCAGCAAGCAGTTCGATCTGCTGCCAATCAGCTAGTACCTTTCTTGAGCCTGATGAACCCTAGTAAGTCTGATCAGAGCTCACACACTTCCAGAACCCAAAGTTCCTGGCAATCCGGCTCAAGTGAGAGAGTCTGGACTCTCTTTTTGTGAGAGAGTCGAAACTGGGAATATTGTCACTAAGAGCATTGAGAAATACCCATGACAATTGTGAAATTCCTTTGTCTAATGGAAAGGCACCTGCAGTTTTGTTTTTTCCGTATGAATTCACTGGTCACTCCTGGAATGTAGCTGTCCACAATCCAGATGATCAATAACATATACAGTGTACATGAGAGGACTCCCGCATCTTGTGAGTCGATCAAGATCTCTCATTTTGTCAGTCGATCAATATGGATCAAAAACTTTGCTTTTGGCTGATCACACTCCAAGATCAAAAGGCTGGCGGGATCATCCGCCGTGATCATCTAGGTAAGCGGCCGGGATTAGCACGGAGAAATCAGATCATGGCATGATTAATCTCACTTGAAATAGACTTGATGTTTCCTGACGTCCCCAGATGCGCCGACTCCTCCTTTCATGATGAGGAGCTGCTGCTGCTGCCAACTGCAGGTCTATGAATAATATTTCAGTTTAAAAGAAACGCTTGTACAGATTTTAGAGATCATGGGAAGTCTGGTTCAGGTGCAGCAGAATCAATAATAACTGACCACAAAAAGTTGAGCAAATCCTCACATATGCAAAGCAAAGGTCTACCCAAAAACCAAATAAATATTTATTGTCATTTATTGGAACTTGCGCATGTACTAGAAAGAGCAAGCTCCATGTCAAAGGTGAACTGTGGACATCATGGCCACTATTCACGACATGCCATGAAGAACGCACCCATTAAAGAGATCGATTATAATATAATATAATTATGCACAACTTGTTCAAGTTCGTTGGGTTGCCAGTTGCACTTCAACTTGCCCATGTCTAGTGTACGTCTGCATAAGAGCTGAAGTCATCAGCTTGCAAGTAGTCTAAGACATACAGCAGCGGGTTTGTTGTTGTCCTAGCATGCAGAGTCGATAATGTCTTCTAGTACTTGCAACTCTCAGATCATCTCAACATGATCTGAATATCACTGCAAAAATTAAGTAGGTGGAGCTGGATCAGAATATTCATCATCAATCTCAAACTAGTTAGCATACCAGCAGCTTTAATGGACAGCTTTGAACGTACCTGGTCTTACCTGATGTCTTTTGTCCGTGCGGAAATTCAATAGTCGATGTCAGTCATAGGTGCGAGAGGAATTTCTACTAGATCTAAGGAAATGTAGAACTTGTAGATGATATAGAAATTATGTGCAGCAGTTTCAGAAGATCCGTTTGCTCCAGTTTCTCTACTCACCAATTACACACCTGCTTGGTGTCCATGTTTCCTAGTTTCCAGCAAAGATCTGAATGCACGAAGAAGATCCAACTGGGGTTTGATGATTTCCCAACAGGAGTATCAATTGAAAGAGTTTATACCCTCTCGAATTTTAGGAGATTGTCGCTTACCGTGTGCATTGAAAATTGTCATGAATATCGGATCATGTCTTTCTGACTTTCAATCACCTTAAATTAATTGGGTTTTGAGAAAATACAGAGTTTTGGAAGAAAGATTGAAGTCTAAAGTTGTCGAGGTTTACATGCAGGAGTAGCTGCTCAGCAGCAGGAAAATATGCAATGAATCAAAGGATTTCTACTAGTGATTAAGCGCTAGCTAGCTGCCAGGAGTTGGAATAATGGCTCCATCTCGGGTCAAGTCCAGTACAATCCACAAGCGTGGAGGTAGTGTTGAGATTATGAATATGAGAAGCAACGCCCGCACGGTTTCCATCTGGCCAAGTTTATGGAAACCTGTGGTCGTCTTCACCATGATTCTATGGCTGACGCTGCGGTGGAGGAATGTAATGAGCCGTGAAGAGCGTACTATCAAACTCGAGTACGTTGTCAAGACCTCAACAGCCGCCGGGCCGGATCGGCAACAACAACTAGCAGCAGCAGCAGCTGGTGGTGCAACAGCTGCTCAGTCCATCAAAATCAATGCTTCTTCAGAAAGTACCAATTTAAAGGAGATGCAGCCTGCAGCAGCTGCTTCCTCAGAAGCTCAACTCGCCGCTGCAACTACTTTACAAGGTCATTCAACAGCAGCTGAAGCCGTTGATGATCAGCTGGACAAGGGTTGTACTACCAATTGTTCTAAACTGCACGCGGGCGCAGCTGTTGTTGATCAGGAGAACGATGATGCCATCGCAACGAGTTCTTCTCCGCCGCTAGATCAGGCACCTCATGCAATGCACACAGAGGATGGAAGTTCAAAAACCTCTAAGGAGATTACAGATCAAGCAGCTCCAGCTGACATTCAGATGGAGGAGGATGGTTCTGCGAATCGTTCTATGAAGCTAGAAGCAGATACAATTGGGAATGAAGCTGGTGTCGATTTTACAAAGAGTAATTCGAAGCTACCTGCAGCAGCTGAACTACTGCAGACGGACGACGATACTGCGAAGCAAGGATTAACTGCAACGCACATGGAGAAAGATGCAGGTGGTGAAATGGATACTAAAAGGTCCATGCTTCAGGCCGGAGTAGTCGCAGTTCATGAGATGCTTGAGCACAGGGATGATACTGTCATCGAGACTACGAAGTTGCATGCTAGTGTCCAAGGTCTGATCGAGGAGATAAGAGCAGCAACAATGCGAGCGAATGGAGGGAATGCTGTCAAACCTCTGAGTGAAGCAGCCAAGAAGGAGTGGCACGACAGGAATCCGTGCGCTAGTCGAGAGAAGATGCCTTCGATGTACGCGAGACGGAAATTCGCGAAAGATGCAGATCCCAATCCTGCTTGGGAATTAGTCTTCCGAGAGTACGGGATTCTGCATCGGACTTGTACCAGCCGGATCCAGAACATAGAGTCTTATTTCGAGGAGAAGAATACTAGCACGGGTTGCAAGTTCGTGCTGTGTGATCCTACAGCAGGATCAGGTCTTGGCAACAAAATCTTGCTGCTCACTTCGTGTTTTCTCTACGCGGTTCTCACTCAACGTGTCTTTCTTGTACCTGCTTCGACTTTTTTCTGCGATATCATGTGTGAACCTTTCGAGGGTTCGAGTTGGAGACTACCGGATCCGCATGTCCTTGGTCTTGGATCCGTGGGAAACTCTTCGTTTCAGTCGATGGATTCATTTCTAACAGCAGCTAAAGATGGCGGCGATGACGATCATGATCATAGCAAAGTCTCTGACATGCTTTATGCGGTAGATCTGAGCGACAGAATGAAGTTTCAACCTGCAAACCGGTTCTACTGTCCCACGGAGCAGAGCTTGCTGCGCAACGTGACATGGGTGGGTCTCGTGGGTTGTCAGTACCTCATTCCCAAGCTCTTTACGATTCCCACCTTCCGTCCCACGCTAGAATCGCTCTTTCCCACCAGAATGGTCCTCACGGACATCCTTCGAAGCTTGATGCTCCCCGTAGATACCATCTGGCGTGCCATTGAAGAGGTTGACACGGTGCAACCAGAGCCGCAACCAGACCGGCGTGTGGGTGTTCAGATTCGCTATTTTCCCGGGGACTCTGAGAGTCATAGTGGACTGGAATCCCGCATCAAACAGTGCGCTTTCGAAAACGGTTTGCTTCCTCAACAGCAGCTGCAGCTGGTCACCGCCGCCAATACTACAAACTCAGAATTCTCTTCCAAACGAAATCAATCACAGCTCGAAACTTCATCACCATCAAGCGTTGTCGCTGCTGCTGCTGCTACGACGACGACGACGACGACTCCTCCACTTCGCACCCACGTATTCATCGCTTCTCTCTACGACAGCTTCGAAAAGTCTCTCACCATGGACTACTTACAAAACCCACCAGCAAACGGCGAGAACGTGACCATAATGCAGCTGAGTCGGAAATTCGAGCAAGGATTCACCATAGAAGAGGATGCGCAAGCACTAGTGGAGGTGATTCTGCTCAGCTTCTCGGACGAAATCATCGTTACTCCCATGTCCACCTTCGGCGGCGTCGCTCATGCTTACGGTGCCTTGGTACCATGGTTTGCGCGGAAGATTAAATGGTTTCACGAGAAACCAGAAGATGAAGTTGAGCCCACCGGCGTCCCTTGCGTCCGAGGACAAACCATCGACACTTGCCAGCACTTGCCACAAAAGGCATTCGAGTGTCCACATGACCCCGACTTCCATGGCACCTCCGTTGTAGCTGTCGCTCCCTACTTCAGAGATTGCCTTGAGGAGGACACTGCAAGCGGCATGCAACTCATCACCGGAATCTCGTCATCATCTGCTGCATCAACAACGACAACAACAACAACAACTACTACTACTACTACTATTCCTACTACTCTTACACTTTAAGTGTTGAATTCTGATGGATCCGGCTCGCTAATTAGCACAACAATCTGCTAATCCTGCTTGCTAATCATGTGTTTTTCTTGTCTTACAGTGAACTAATTACTTGTTAGTACTCTAATGAGAAATTAAAACTGCTAGATTAGTCTAATCTCTGTTCAACTAATCTTTGATTAATTAGTTTACATGTAAAAAAAAATTCGGGAAAGTTGAACAGAGATTAGACTAATTTTCTAGCATGCGCTAATTTGCACCTTCTAATCTGCATGCATGTCTTGGACTCTCACCTTGAATCCTATTTATTTTTGGCTTTGAAAACAGAAAAAGCTTTGTTAACTAATTACTTCTACTAATTGGATTTCAAGAAGAAAGAATTTCAACACCCCCCCCCCCAAAAGGTTATTATTGTGTGCAGATTAGTTGAATTTAAACTAATTACAAATTTTCACATGAATTAACAGAACCCTCACCATGCTAATTATGGGCACATACATGATTTATCACTACTCAGACTTCAATGCTAATCCTGTGCTTTTCCTTCTTGCTATAAAACTTGGCTTCGTTGTTAGTAGATTAATTAGTGTAATTGACTCAGAAAGTTACAAATAAATTGCAAACCAAAACACGCACCACGCTAATTAACCATGAGTGGTGTGTCACACCACAGCCTTGCCTTTTACATTAGAAAGTATCTTAAGGCAAAAGAAGAGTTATGGAAACTCAAATATTTCACCATCTAAAAATATAATCTTCCAAAAAATCCTCTAAAAGAAACCAAAATCCTTCAATATATTATAACTCTATAACTAATCTCAAGTTTCAACACAACCCAAAACATCATCTCTAAAAAAATCCTCATATACAACTAGACCTATTTATTACCTAGGGGCCAAAATCCCTTAAGCTACTATACTTTATAATGAATCTAAACACAATATCCTTGCCTTGGAAGGCATGGCCAACAAATGAATCACATGGTTCAACCACACTCATTAGCACAACCACATAAAACCGTTTAACTAATTGGAATTTTATATTTTTCCCCAAATTCAGGATAGCACTCTAACCTGAAACTCTGAACTAATCACACTAATTTAACCCACTAATTTCAAATTTTGGCACTAAAATTATAGCCATAATCACTAAAAACTACCAGTTGAATCTCAATTTTCCAATTTCTTTAAATTGAATATTGAAGCAAAAGAAGCCCACCCAAATCATTCTTTGTCCCAATTACAGGGCTAATGAAATCTTAAACTGTCCATGCAACGAACTAATTAGAGTGTTCTAATCCAAATATTCAAAGCTCATCATGTGCCACATGATGCATGTCTTTCTTGGGTAATAAAAGTCTTAAGCTATCACAACCTCAAGTTATCAAATTCTTCAAATCTTTGATTCCAGAACAAGACATATTAATTCATCATAAAGTTTGCAAAAACAAGGGTCATTGTAAAATTGTTCAACATGTGTTAGACTTGGTGTAGAATATTTCCAAATTCGAGCATTTTTTTTCCATTGGTTTTTAGGGATGATACTACTAAATAGATTGCTCATTTGTTACATCATTTCATTCATTTCTGAAATTATCTAACCATTTTAAATCTTTAAAAAGATCCAAGGTTCCCACATCTTCCCAAAGATTTCACACCAAGTTCACAATATAGTTAGTTACATGTGCAAAGTTGGCCTAAATTCGCTAAAAGAATGTCATTGATATTACAAATCCATAGCCAATTTTTGGCGCATCACTCGCTGAAATGTCTGTTTTTTATTCATCTACAAGATGCATTTCGAGACCCGGTAACCTGCAACTTAGTACCCCTTTAGGGTTGCGTATTTGGATGGCTCGTCAATGAAGACAAGCACTACAACACATGACTACAAGAAACAAGCACCTATGTGGATGAAGTTTGAAGTTACATCCTCAGATTGCGATAATGGCACCATATTTAAGATACTATTCAAGGATTATACAGGGGCTATGTAGGATGACTATATGAGAAAATAAGTGCCTTCGTGGATGAAATACAAAAATCGGATACGCTGAGTAGCTGGTTTTGGTATTCTATTCAGATACTTAGATTTTAGGGCTTTTCCATAGATGGGACCAGAACTTTGTTTTGGGTGTGAAATTTAGCCAAAATGTGAAAAATAAAATTGAAAAACTTGGAATATTCTGTTGCAATATTAATTCCCTTTTTTCTCTGAAAAAAATCACCAGATTTTGGGTAACACTATTTGGAAAAAAAATTAAAATTAGACACATTTGGAGTCTGATTTTGGTTTGGTATCATTTTTTTAAAACTAATTTGTTTACTACTTAGACAGGTTCTAAATACTTGTTGCCATTTTTACATGCTAAATCTCTCTTTGGGATGCTAGCTAATGATGATGCCGCATCAGAAAGTTGGATGAGACACAAAGTCATTTGGGTAATTTTTTTTCCATTTTCAATTTTGTGATATAAAAATTGGGCAAATTTATCTGAAAAATATATTTTACTGAAATTACTACTTGAATTTACACTGGGAAAAACATATTTCTCCAATATTTTCCCAGTTATTTGGTGGAAAAAACAACAAAATTTCTCCCTGAAAAAACCATTAATAATCATCTTCTCATCCCACTTTTGGTTCACCAATCCAACTTGTGAGATGAGAAATCAAAAGATGGGGAACACTGGTTAATGCTCTAGAACCAATTAATGTGAGTAACTGGTTGGAGAACATTGGCTAATGGATGAAACTTAGACCCCACCATCTAATGTGGTTGGGGAACATTGGTTAATGGACGGAACTTAGACCCCACCATCTAATGTTGTTGGGGAACATTGGTTATGCTCTAGAACCCATTACCGCCTATGGGAACAACATGTCACCCTACTAAACTTGATGGCCCATTCCGAGGTGGAATGGGCCTTACTAGGCTCATTCCATAATACACTTTCCCACCCCCAAAAGATTCGTAATACGGATTAGGTAGCCAGCAAGAAGGCCCTGATCATGGGGAATAATGAAGGTGTATCCAATAACCATTGCCCTCTTGCCGGTTAGCAGACATAATGAACAACCTATAGATGGATGTAAATCACTTTTCATCCAAAAACACAACATGAGATACAAGCATTTTTCAATATGCATAATCAAAAAAAAATTCTTAAGGATGCAAAACAAGCATAACCACACAATTCAAAACGAGGCACAAAAGGACAAGCTCATGCAAAATCGTGCAAAGCAAAAAAAAAAGACAAGCCCAAACAACGTGTTGGCCAGACTTGGTCATTAAGGGAATTTAGCATCTCACATACAATACACCTTCGGCATGGAGACCTAATCAAGAAGAGACAAGGTATTATCATATCCAAGAAGCAAAGGCGAGAGAAAATTCTTGATGCAATTATGCTTGTGCAATATTATGCCATTTAAGTACCATTGATTTGGTCTTTTGGTTGGATTGATTCTTTTTGTCAAATGAAAACAAATGAAAATATCGAAACACCACCATACGTGGAAAAGAGTTCAACTTCAAAGAGTTACACCTATGTATGACGCACACACATGAAGTCTTTGTTCCATACGTTAGTGACCTAACAAAAGCTTTACACCCCTTGATCATGTTGTCATTGCTTTAAAATGCACATAGAAATCCATTATGTACACTTCAACTCCATAGAGAATTCAAAGTGGCTTATCCTTTGTAGCTCCAACTTGATGTATTATATATTTTTTGCATGTTCATCAACAATGTGCTAACAACTCCCTTCAACTCAAAAAAAGAATTGTCTTGTTTTCTAGTGTTGTTTGGATCATGTTTTTGAACACTTTTATGTCAAGATGCACTCACCCGAATTATTTTTCAATGCTTAATTTTTATTCTAAAATCGATTGAACATGGTAGTTTTTATGTTTAGTTATTTTTTCTTCAAAAGAATTTTGAGATTACATTTGAGTTTTAATTTAAGTTCATGAGGGGAAAAAAATCAATTTTAGTATGTAGACTCCATCACACGTGATGAACGGAAATAGTCAAAACTTGAAAAAGTTGCAAAGAGATACTTAGTACACAAGGAATCACAAGAAGCCGGTGTCCCTTGGGACTAGGTGAAGGTTCCCAATTTAGAATTGGAGACCCAGTTCCGAGTCTTGTTCTTTAAGAAAACTAACCTAACTTGGGTTCCCATTACGAGTTTTTCCACTTGTTCTCACTAAGTAGTGGCACGGAAACTAGTGGGCTCTTAATTCTTAAGCACCATAGCAGGTACCCGCACCACATCGGTTACAAGTTACAACCCCCTAATGGTCTCTAAGTAATAAAAATTCTGGAAAATTCCTACCCATCCCATGTGCAAAGGGGAAAGGAAAGGGGGGTGGGTGCAATGGCACCGATTTTTCAATCCTACACATTAAAGTAATTATTTTTCAAGGGAGGCACCACCCCACTCAATCACCAAAGTGGGTACCCATAATGCTCTTTAGTAATAAAAATTCCATAAAATTCCTACCCATCCCATGTGCAAAGGGGGGGGGGGGGGGGGGTGTGGTCCGACTTCATCGGTTTTTTAATCCGACACATCAAGTAATGATTTATCAAAGGGAGGGCACCGCCCTACTCAACCTAGCACATGCGGAGTTTAATATGCCTTTGCCTTGCCTTCCGCAAGGCATTGACCGACTTTCCTTGCTTGCTCCATAGAATCTGAAAAAACACTCCACCCACTCATACAAATAACACATGGGGGGGGCGGCTGCCGAGTGAAGGGGGGGAGTTAATATCCCCCCACAAACCTTGGGGCACAAACTCCACTTGCCTTCCTCACCATGGAAGGCGAGTGTGAGAAGGCATCCGGAAAAGTGTCGGACGAGGGATGCCTTCTCGCACATTAGTCACTCACCCAACTCACCATCTTCAAATCCCCATATGCCCCCCCCCAACCCCCAAAACCGTCAAAAAAGGCTGATGATGATATATGCATATACTCCAGGCACTCATAATACTCCGGTTGTTGGCTCCAGAGGTGCTAATGGAATTCAACATATATATATATATATAACACATGCTTGTCAAATAATTAATTAAATTTGAAGATCCCATAATTTTAAAAAATTATTATAAAAGGTGCACAATATGCAATTTCGTATATTAGTTTCATCATTTCATACTGAGATTTAATAAAATTTCCAATTACTTTAAGGATACCACTAAAAGAGGGGTTAGGAGGTGAAAGGAGGCCCAAAGACAGGGTGAATTTGCGGAATTCTTTAATACATTATATTACTCTCAAAGCTACCAAGGTCCTATGGTATCCGGACCTTTTTTTTTGTTACCATGAGATTCTTTCAATCATGAGCAATATGTTACTTTGCTTCGGGGAAACACCACCTTGATTCAAGCTCACGGTATGTAATCCCCCAATGCCATAGGTTAAAAGGAGGAAGAAGAAGACAAAAGAAAGAATCCATGGCAACTAGGTATTTACTAAATGATTAAGAAGTTAGTGGCCCACACCCCCACATGAGCATATTGTATGTGGAGTCACCTTAAATGTTTGATGCCCTACAAGGTGATCATAATAGACATGGAAATCATTCAATAACACATACATTACATGACCAAAAAGTTACCAAAAAAATAACTCCCAAAAAATAATTTAATATGCCTGGCCATAATGAACCAACACCCACTAGTGCACTCTCATGAAGGATGGATGATAAATGGTGATGAAACTATTTTCTGTTCTATTAGGTTCCAGTTCCCTAGCTAATCATGGTGGTTAGCTGAATTGGTTACTAAGATGAAAACAAATATTAACTCAGCTGAGATTCATCCACAACTTGAGTAATTAAGGGGCATCCAGTGGATGGTGTGCTGGTTCAAAGCTGTGGCCAATATACACAAGCATAACACTAAGGTTAAAAGTAGTGTTGGGACATGGCAGGTTCAAAGCCTAAAATCAGCAAGAATTAAATCTGGCATGGCATGGAATGTTATCACAATGTTAGTGGTGTTGGTAGTTAAAACTAAGAAATCATAATGGGGTAAAATTTTAATACAAAACAAAGTGTTAACTTAAAACAACCAAAAGTGAAGAAATAACTTAATGTCTTATGAAACATCTAGTCATTCATCTCATCAACTCCAATTCATCTGCTATTTTACCTTCCCATCTCCACTTCATCATCCACATTTGCAAAAAGGTTCATAAATCTTCATGTAATTGTTAATGTCATTTTTTTATAACACTAGCGACATGAGTTTGCTTGCTTGGTTTGTTTAGACGCATGAAAGATGTCAAGTCACAGCATGAAGAAAATGACAATTGTGAAAATCCAATGAATGACAAGAACACCCATCATAATGAACATTCATTCATATGATGTTTTTTTTAATCAAAATATCATCGTTTTCAATAATCTTTATTGAATATATTTTTTGTTGATTTTGTTACTACATATTCAAAGGGTTTTAGTCCTTCTCAAGGTCACAAAATACCAATTTTGAGAAGTAGTAGCCCAGAACAATTATGCCATTGACTACTTACTAATGCTCTTAATTCTATAATTTCCTTGAGTTTGAAATTGAAAAAGGATAGGGAACCTTTACCCTCTTTTGAAAATTTAATGGAAGATGAATCTAGTCTTGCTAAAGCATTAGCCTTGTTAGCATCTAACATTAGGAAGGAAGTTTGTGGTGTACTATATTCCTTCTTTTCATTCCTAAGAAATATGAGGAAAACAAAGCCCACAACATGGTTTCTTTAATGTTAGATCTTAGGTTTTAAAACCTTCATATAGTGTATTCATGTGTTGGAAAGGACCAAGGAGTTGCTATTGTGCAAAAATATGAAAAGAAGTCTTTATATCCTATGTTGATAAAATGCTATGAACTCTTGCACCTTTCTATGAGAAGACTTGCTAATTAAGGTATTTCTAATTAGGACTACAATTTGGACATTTTCAAGCAAACTGCAAGTACAAATGAACTTGCAGAATAACTAGTGACAAAGGAGTTGTTGTTTTTTAAACATTACCAATTAAATGTGAAGGACATTAAATGTCCATTTCTTTGATGGGAAAAGCATGAAGGAATGTTTCCTACTATTGTTTTCCTTGCTCGATAGATTTTAAGGATAGTTGGTTTACAAATAGAAATAAAAATGATATTTTCATTAGCATGATTTTTTACTAATCTTTAAAAGATGCAGGTTACAAACTGAAAATTTTAAAAAGTTGATTTTTGTGAGAAAAAATTGGCCCAATGACCTTAAAGTAGGATGCAAATCTCCATCTAATTTAGTAGAATTTATTGAAGTGGATCAAGATTTAGAAGAAAAATTAGAGCAATTTGAAGGTGATTTTGAGAGAGATGAAGTTTCTGAACTTTAAATATGTGAAATGACAACTTTTGCCACCATGTTAGTATTATTAAAAAAATTAAGTTAATTTTTTTCTAAATTGTTAAAAAAAAACTAAAAAATATTATCCAATTTTTGATAATCAACTAAGGATAACCAACTATTATCAAATTTGAGAGAACTTGCCTTGTGAGAATCGGTTTAAATTATTTTTTCAAAAATATTGATACCTTGGCCCAAGATAAGAAAAAGAAATTTAAAAATTATAGAGAACCAAATCCTTAATAATAATATAAAATCAAAATATTAAAAAAATGATTACCCACCCAACATTAGTAAAAACCACCAATCATGTGATGTATTGTTTGCCATTCCAATCTAGTTGATGTTAATAATGTTGATAATGTTTTGCATGGGAAAAATAAGGGCCTTCTATGAAATATAACAAAGACCAGGGGACATCTACTGTGAAAAAATATGTATCTCATGAACATGTGGAAGAGGGCAAAAAGTGCGACCTATTGTCATTGCAAATAGATCAAGGAGTGGTCCAAACACACTACTAGGACCCACTTCAGGTGTAACAACTATTTAATTTTACATTTTATTAAGTGAGCTAAATCAAATCAATATTCAAAATGTTTGGTAAATGTATACAACAATGTTTTTAATACATTATGGAAACACTTGAAAAAGTTTGAAACAAATCTAATGAATATTGAATACCCAAAAAAAAAATTTAGTAGTGTAACAAATGTTTTTAGCACTTGAAAAACTCATAAATGACTCCTTTTGATGGATTTCAAATGACATATTTTAGGGACATTATATTTAAATCAAACTTTACTATGGTAGTATAATGCAACATTTTTGTGAGTCAAAAGAACTTATTAAAGATTTTCTTAAATTTACAAATGGAATACCTTAGGATATTTTAGGAATATTTTGGAATAAGCAATCATTAAGCACAACACCAAGGAAGCGGGTGTGGGTCTTAGTAGCGTGTTTGGACCCAAAGATGGAAATCAATGGGAAATAACAAAAAAGGAGGAATATCCCTCCTTTTTTTATCATTGAGTCTTTTGGCAAGCATTGCCCTTAAATAACAAAGCTCACGTTGCATAACATGCCTTTTTTCAAATTGCAAAAGGTTACTATCCATTGTCTTCTATTAAGAATCCATGGCTTAGGCACATGGTTTTAAAATAATGTTCAAATGTTGGTGATAGATGTGATGTTGAACATTATGTAAAAAACCAAGGGAAATATATGTTTTACCTTCACTTGTTTCATGTGTTACATGCATAACATCTTTTGATCTTTGGATGCACATGACACCTTTGCCATGGTTGTCAATTTTATCAATCATTTATAGGAGCCCACACATGTTTCAGTGGGAATTTTGACATGCATAACACAACAAATGTAGCCATGGTAAACCAAGTATTGAAGGTCTTACTAAACTCTTTTGGTTTATTTAATTAGTCATTCCTTATGTCAAGGACAAAAAGGTTGAATATAAATACCTTGACTTTGGCATTGACAAATGTTGTTATTTGTTTTCCTCTTTAATTAACAAGTCCATTTATGGAATGATGTTTTAGCCATGCCATGTCAAAGGAATGTTAATATCTTTTGATGATTCTAAGGTGTGTGTGGGTCCAAACAAGATATTTTATACATGTTACATTTTTTTCTACTTGAAAACATGAAAAAATAATCTTTCAAATTTCTAACCTTCCTTCAACATTTCAAAACAAATAAAACTTTTATTTTTTCTCATGGGCATCTCTAGCCTCCCACCAGCTTTTCAAAGCAATTTGTGTCATATCATTTGAACTTGAAAAAATACCCCAGAATTATCCTCAACAATTACATCATTTTTAGGGGTTGGGGATGATTTTAATTATGAAAAAAATTGATTAACAAAAATATATATTAAAATGTTCACCATACCAATATTGAGATGCTTGAAAAAAAAAACCAAATACTTGCAAAATATTTCACCTACTTTCAAATACTTGAACCAAAATTTTCAAACAACCATAAATTTTAGGTCCAATTCAAATACTTATAAATAGTTTCTAAAAATATGATTATAACAATTTAGTTTTTGAAGTCCATGAAAACAAAAATAAAGAAATAATGTACCCGAAAAATAATTATTATCCCCATAAAATCATCTACTTGTTAGTCCTTTTATTTAGGAACCCCAATATTTTTTGCTTACATTACTTTTTATGTATATTTTTAACATGTTTTCACTTGTGTTAGGTTTTTTAGAAGTGAATTTGAAAAATGTCTAAATATCATTACAAAAGACTATAACTTGGACAAAAAAATTTGGGAAAGAGAAACAAGAGTGGAAGGATTCTTGTATTATTGTAAGACTACCAACAAGGATGCAAAAATCTCTTATGATGACACAATTTACATCACGAGTCATTCTATTCCAAAAATGTTGTAATATCAAAATGTAATTTCCATTTGCTATGGGTGACAACAATTTTTTGCTTTGTCATCATGAGTCCCAATGTGTCAAACTTGGGTTATTGATCAAACCATTATGGATACCTTATGGCCAATGGTGAAGTAATGTGTATTAAATCTAATTCAAGTGTTTTGGTTGTTGTTAAATGCACTTGCATCTGCTTTCACCTTATGTATTTCAATGAAATTTGAAATGTCTAAAATTCATAATTTGAATCAACCTTTGATTTGAAATGACTTTGTTTCAAAAAATTTGGAGTTCAAATTGAAGATGAACTCATTAATGATCAACGTATTAACACCATCTCTAACATTCATTGACTTTTACATTAATGCCACAGCGCATAATATGTTGTCGATCATGTTAAACCTGCATTTTAAAACATGAAGGTCATATAAAATTATGTGAGCAATGTAATTGTTGATGATGTTGTTCCAAAATATGATGTTAAAGTGGTGGGTCAATTCATGGTTGGGGTACACCAAAAAAATGTTTCACCCCAAAATCACTCTTAAGACATTACTTTGAATGACCATTACATATATGAAATAATTTATTTAGTGGATATTTTTTTAATACATACTCATGTACTTCTTGATTAAAATGGTGGTGATTTTTCACAATTTGGATGATTAAAACATGTCCTAAGGAATCATGTCCCACTACATAGTTTTATCAAAAAGGATTCAATAGGACTAACAATATTTGTTCAAATTGCTTCATATTTTAACCACAAAGAGAATAAAACATGTTCTATATGATAGCATAGTTTTTACTATGATAAATCATCATATTTTGTGGAATTGATGCTAAAATCTTGGATTTTTTCATAAAAGGATGCGTTAATCAAAACAATCAAACTAATTTTGCTAATTACAAATTTACATTCCAAAGGTTTGGAAAGAAATATAGATGTGGGTGTAAGAAAAAGGACATTATTTGATGTTTTAATAGGGTTTTAGTACTCCAAATAAAAGTATGTCGTTTTGGAATGTTCAAGTAGTCTTACATTCCTTTTTAATTGTACTTGAACATGACATTCAAAACTCATTCAATTGATTTGAATCATTCATTATAACATTTATTGGTTAAAAGCTTATACATACATATCCCCCTTTCATTGTTTAACATTTCAAAACATTCATTTTGCTAAGTCCTTACTTTAGACTTAAGACATAGGCCAAATGGGTGTCATGGTTCTTATTGTGATACCCCAACTGTGTACATACTATTGTTGCAAGTTTACCTATGCTTGAATTCTATGAAGAAACAATAGAGCCAACAACACTTGAAAATGATGGTTGTTTTTTTGAGTAGATTGTTTCTGTTCATGATGCCATTAGGTGAATATTGAAAAATGACCTATATAGTTCTTTCAATGCTTATTTGTACAATCAATAAATACCAAATGAGTTCTCCACCAATTAATTGAGGAGCATAAAAAGTTCATTGAAGATAAAGGTCTTCTTTAAAAAAACTTAGACTTTGATTAAATAAGTGATAACTCAAGTTCTTTTGAACTTATTTATGATTCTTATGTTGCAAAAATCTTTGTTGCAATTTCCAATGATGAATGATGAAGTGGGCAAGAAGATAGTTCTAATCTTCAAAAAGGTTTAAATGACCCTAAACATGCATCTTTGATGTGGTTTTGTTGATGGGTTGGGATAGTAATTTATAAATGTCATGGTTTTTTTGGGGGTTTTGTTGTTTTGTTTTTATGTTGATGTATGGGTTTTGAGATTTTTGGTTATGTTGTTGTTTAAGGATCTAGTTCCAATTTTTCTTTGTTGTTTAAGGATCTAGTTTCCAATTTTTCTTTGTTGTTTAAGGATCTAGTTTCCAATTTTTCTTTGTTGTTATGGGTTTTGTTATTACATGACGGCAACAAATTAAATATCTTTTTTTTTTTTTGGTTGATGTTTTGGGATTTGACATTTGATTTCTAGAAGTTCAAGTTGATATTTTGTGTGGTTTTGTTGATGTGTGGGGCAACAACTTGATGCATGGGGGTTTCATTTTTAAAAGGTTTTAGGTTTTTTTGTGGTTCTACTAATGCATGAAGATTTGACTTGTAATTCTTTTGATGCATGGGGGTTCAACTTTCAAGTTGGACGTTTTGTTGATGCATGGGGGAAGTAATTCATAAGTTCTTTGGATTTTTTTTGGTTTTGTTAAGGCATGTTGAAATGGTTATTTTGATGTATGGAAGGAAAAAGTAAAAAGTTATTTTAAAGGTTTTTTTCTTTTCTAAGGGTTTTATTGATGTGTGGGGTCAACAATTCAATTGTTTGAGGACCTTTGCGGTTATATCAAGGGTGAAAGCATGAATAGGGGGACCATTTGGACTATCTCACTTGTAATTATTCTAGATTACATACAAATGTAAAATTTAAAGCCTTATTCAAAATTAACATTATCAAATTTTTAATTATTCATGTTGTCATAGACTTTAATGGGAATCATCATAAAACATTTGGATGAATTCTAAAAAGATTATGGACTTGCAATGGATTTTTGAAATGACAACACTATGCTTGTCACACAGAGAAAATGAAAAATGTTGCCTCAAAAAATACATCAAAGTAGTGTCAAAATAAAAATTTAAAAATAAATCATCATCAAATGAAGAATTGATTAATGCATTAAAATTTTCCTAATATATGTATTTTTTATTTTTAAAAATTCTAAATGACGTTATTGTTATAAATTTTATCCCTGGTAGTCCATTTCACATTAAATGTTTAATCTTTTGCATGGTTTTTTTATCAATCACATGTTTAGGGATATTCATAGGTTGGCTTATTAATATTTATGATTAAAAGCATAAGGGATAATTATAGGATTTATGGTTTTATAATTATTAAAATTGCAAAAAAATTGTTAATATTAAATTATGAACTTTCAAATGCCACTTTTGAAACACCTAACCATGCTTTCACCCTTGATGTGTGGAGGCAACAAATAACAAATCTTTTGTTTTTCTTATGGTTATGTCAATGTTTGAAGCTTTTGTGTGGTTGTGTTGATATGGGGAAAAACCAACAAAATGTATTGGTTGTTGATTGTGGGAATGATATGACAAAGGGTGAAAGCAGGCTAAGGTGGACCAAAAGTGGCATGATAAAAGTCCATTTTTGCATAGTTTTTATTGTTATTAAAACTTTCACAATAAATACGTCAATAAAAAATCATTCATTTGCAAGAACTATTTCTTGCCCTCCTTTCTTAATACATTATTGAATACTTTGAATGAAAAAATTTCCAATCCATTTAGAAATGTGTATGTACTATGACATAAGATGAAACAGAAATTTTTAAATCCCCCAAAGACCAAAAGATGGTCATTTGGTTTTTTTTTTTTTGCTACTAGCTTCTTATAACAATGTATATTATAAATATGAGTTGTATTTTATGAATTTCCTTATAAATGGGTGCAGTCACAATCAAATGAACCAAAAAGCACGTCAAATGACTGCCAAAACTTTACAAAAATTATAATTTTACTAGATATATTTTTGTGGTGTCACTTTAATGACTTGTTAATCATGGAATGTTGTGCTAAATGATTAATATAAATGTTGAAGAATTCAAAATAAAAAGCAAGAAAAAAAAATTAGGGTTTTGATTTTAATAAAGGACCTTTGAACTTACAATAGTTGCATCAAAAGCAGTCAATTTTGTATTATTAAGCTAAAGACTCTCTTTATAAAGGAATTTTGATGAATTTTTTTTTGTAATGATGTTTAATGATTATCCACACTCAAAAAACACTTACAATTTGAAAGTTCTAGAATTTGAAATTTCTAAAAATAAAAAATCTATTGAAAAAAAAATTTCAAAATTCCTTTACCACATGTAAATGGGGTGTAATGTACATGACACTTAAAAAAAAGTTGTAGTTTATGAAACAATAAAGTAAAGCAATAACTCTTATTGTGGCATGCAAAAATGGACAATGTAGTTTGCTTTTGCCCCAAATCAAGATGCCCGTTTCAGGGAAACATCAAATTTTGTATGCAATTTGTAGTGAGAAACCATAGCCTATTAATGCTTCAACCACTTGATTAAGACATAAGGGATTTTTTTCATCAATTTCACATAATGAATAAAGAATTATATATTCATGGAATTTTAGTTTAAAGCATTTTATCATTTTAATTGAAAATTATAAACCCTAACTATACCCAAAACTGACCATGCCACCTCTTTGTCCCCACCCACCACTTGCAATCCATACTATAAATTGGTTTTAAATTTTCCGAGTTGACTACTTGTCCACCTTGACTAATGAACATGTCCATTTTAATTAGAAACATGTGGCATGAACATGTGTATCTTTTGATTAGTGAACTTGATTAAATTGACTTATTTAATTATCTATCAAATTGAACATCCATTCAAGTTGAAAAACAATGTGACCAGGTTAATCAAAATGGTTGCATGGGTTTTAATCAAGTTGAACGAAGAAAAATGGCATGTTTGGTCAAAATGACCAATGTTTTTTTTATGAAATTGGACATTGCATGTTAATCAATAAACCAAGTTAATTAGTTACTACCTAAATAAATAGGTCTACCTATGTATTTAAGCCTATATAAATACTTAATAATGGCCAACTAAATCCTTGATAATCACCTTTAGCTTGAAAGTACTACTAGGGAAGATTAATATTAAAAATTTACAAAGTCAATTTACTAACTTTCTTACTATACTCTAATTAATTACATAAGAATGACAAGTTTTATATGAAGAAGGAAAGAATATGCTCCCTAGATGGTACCCTACCTTCCCATCTTAACTACCACTCCCTAAATGAGTAAGATCTTAATATGTTAGTGGTTATTTACAAGTAGAGAACTAACCATAACATAATTGATAAACAAGGGGATAGTAATTTTGCCTTGTAGTAGAACTATTGCTATAGGGCAACAACACCAATAACCACTCAAAAAAAAATCTTTTGTGAAAAATACATATTTAAGAGATAAATAAATTACTCCCAAGGATGTTTACCTTTTGCCTCCATCTCCACCTACCTTCCTACTACCTGACCAAAGTAATGAAAACAAAAACCTCAAAAAAAATCCAAGGTTTTTACACAATCACCTTTGTTTATTGCATTCTTTATCCCATTCAAATACATCTAAAGATGATTGTCCTTCCCTTCTTTTACTCCCATAATCAATTGAAATTATTTTCCTGATTAAAAGAAAGAAAGAAAAAATTAATTAAATTTTAAAAAGGACATAAAATGAGACAATGAGAGGGAAAAACAAAGAAAAAAATCACATTCCAAATTTAAAAACAATAAACAAAAGGAGAAACCCATGGAATAAAGGGCCTTCTCACCCTTAAATCCTCCTCCAAGTCTTTACCCAAAAAGACCACCATTAAGATTCCCATTAAACTAGTTGATCCTCCTAGATTCATTCAATTTAGTTACCTCCTACCTTCTAAGCAACTAGTTAGCCTATTACCATTGTGTAAAAAATGGTGATTGATTTTTTACCTACCATCCTTAGAGGTTAACTAGTGAGCCTTATCCCTCGATAGCAATTTTAGGTAATAAAAATAACTAGGATGCCCCCCTAAATCATAAGGGTGAAAACACACTATGGTGACCCTGTCGAGGCACTTTTGGGTTTAGTATTATAGTACATACAACATAATTGTTCCAAAAGTATGATACATTTAATTTTTGGTATCAATTTTGGTTTTTGGGCCTTAAAATTATTATTTTTACAAAACTAATGTCATGTAATATTATTTTAAAATAATAAAAAAAATCATTGTTTATATTGAAGGATACATGGGTATATTTATAATATACATTAGTATAATAAGCTACATCAATCATTTAAATAAAACATTTAATGGAATTTCAAAAATGGCCATCTAGCCATGCTTGTCATCTTCCATGTGAAAGTGATTACTTGTTAAAATTTCAATAAATTATCACACATTTATTGCATCTTTGCTATAAAAAACCTTTTTTTTTAGATGAAAAATTTCAAATTAATCACATGGTATCCAAACATGGTTCAAATTATGTGTAATGACATGGTTCAATATACCCTCAACTTTCATAAAAAATAAAAATCATTTAATTTTTTTTTGGAATATATTTGTGTTTTTGAATACATAGGTACACTACATTTGTTTCCACAAATATACTCCCATCTCCCAATTTATAAAATGAAATTTAAATACATATTTTAAATATCTTACTTAAGTTATATTCTAACATAATATGCAAAAATATTTTGAAATTCTTTCAAAAGTTGGAGGTGGGATACATTTAAACATGCACAATACCCTTAAAAAGTAATATAATGTGACATCCCAAAGGGGATCACTATAATGTGCTTTCACTTGTAACCTTTTAAGTAAAAGATAAAAAACTAATTCAAAGTTAATAGCTTACATACCCACTTAGCTATTATTTAAACTAAGTAGGTAGACCTAAATAGGTAGGTAGCTAAGGCTTATTTACCTACCTATGTGTACCTACCTATTTACCTATTTCCTTCCTACTTTTTACATACCTACATACCTATATTTTACCTCCTCTACCTACCTACCTCGAAGCTACTTACTAATTACCTACATATATAAATAGTGATGTGAAATAAACATGTGAAATAAAAAAACTTGACAAAACTTGTCACCTTTTGCAAGTGTAATCAAATGGTAAAGATTTGGTTTATTATTGTGAAAGTGAAGGTTACAATTCTTTATACTTGTAACTTGTGTGCATGTTTAAGGGACTAAGGTAGGTAGCTTAGATTAAGGTAACTAGGTAGGCTAGGTTAGGTAGGTTAAGCTAGCCACCTACCTACTTGCCTACTTTTTTATATCTTCAACCTATTTACTATCTACCTATCTACAAAAATATATTATAATAATAATAAATGATTTCAATTAAGGTAAAAATTCGACTATTTAAATGGTCCCTTATTTGTTAGTCAAAATGACTAGTCAAATAATCTCTTACCCTACCAATTATCAAAATGACCACCCCAATCACAACATCAATGGGTCCAAATCAACTTGTTTAAATTGACATGGTGATCTTTTTATGCCTATCAATTTGATTTTTTCTTATCAAAAAATTTAGTAAAAAAACTTCTTTTTTATGTATGGCAAAATGAAGCATCAATTAATCCTCCCAAGTGCAAGTTCTTTTTGCAACAAAAAAACAACTCCACCTCCTTCACAACAAAGAACATTTTCTTCACCCCTACCCCTCCTAATTTCAATACTCATGGAAACACAAATAGATAATGCAAACATTTTTAACTACATGTTTTAATGGTAAAGCCATAAAGAATGGAAAATTGGCAAAGCCCATTGACTACATACACATGACCAAATTGACAATAAAAGAAAAACGAAACAATGTTCAAGAATTTCTTCTCCGCACTTAGCTTGAATATTTCAAATTGCATGACAAAAAGTTGAATCACATTCAACAAGATATGGTGAAGGCTATTAGTGATTTGACAACAATCATAAGGTGTGCATTTGTCAAAAGGAGTTTGGATTTTATTCTTGTCAACTGAGGTCTTAAAACAACATCTAGTGATGATGAAATTTTTGCTCATCTATAGTTATTCATTTTCTATTTTGTGCATGCATTGATAATTTATATGAGTATTTTTTAATTAATAATTTTTACATATAGAATATTACATTGACAATTTTTTAGGGCAATATTCATATCTACTTGCTAATGTACATGCATTAACATTTTTTTGCACCATCTTTTGATTGTTAGTGACCTATATTGACAATTTCCAAGGTTAGTTTTGATTTTGTGAGTGGCAATTGAAAGATGACAAACCTTATGTCATGTTGCATTTCAATGACCAAAATAGATGCCCAACTTAATTCCTTGCATCACCAAATCGTTTTTGATTAAAAATTGTTGGTTGCATGTTTTGTGTTGTTTCAACTTGTCTATCCAAATCTATTGGTCTTGGTAAATTTTCCATTTATGTTTTAATGATCCTCATCAATCTCTCAAGGTCATTTTTTTTCCTATCTTTAATCAAATTATCAAAGATGCAATAAGTTACAAATACACTTGGAATTATTGAAATGTGCAAGTTAATCTTGGGAACTATTTCTTTAAATATTTGCTTCAAGATTCCAAGCCTATTTTCTATAACTGACCTTTTTCATTTGTGCTTACGATCACAATATTATAATAATTCAAGGATAGTGTGATTGCTAGTTTTTTTGTGAGTCATTATCTAAGTGATGCTACATGGATAACATTTGTCACCTAAGAGATATGAAAGAAATCTTCTTGTGAGCTTTTGTCATCGTTGAACAAACCTTCATATTGTGTTTTTCAATAGTGTCTTGAAATTTTGAATACTTGAAAATGATTTATGTTTTAAAGCATTCTCATGTACACATCAATGAACATCTTGTCTACATCCATAATGCTTTAGGTAACCATTGAAAAACCTCTAGATTTGAAATAATAATTATAAAAATATATGGTGTAGTTATATAGCTATAGCTAAATATAGTTATATACATAAATATAGATATATTTAATATAACTACTTTACATTTTAGAGACTAGTCCACGTGGCTTATTTATTGCAATGTGTATAATTAATTGACTCTTGAATGCTAAAAAAACTACACCATTGCTTGAATTCAGCCATAAAATTTCCATTTTTCTTTGAGTAGGCTAAACAATGAACACAATGTTGACTAATCAAATTATTTCATGAATCACAAATGACATTGTAGATTGTCCAATTGCAAACATTTTGCTACAAAATAAAAGGTTTACTATTTGA
>Ga0209208_10002843_pt1 | contig 24865 bp, 21 predicted proteins | sample S1TSphfallax_3_FD_187694 | JGI IMG/M metagenome (GOLD analysis project Ga0209208, IMG submission 187694) | Host-associated microbial communities from peat moss isolated from Minnesota, USA - S1T2_Fd - Sphagnum fallax MG (SPAdes) (version 2) | ecosystem: Host-associated > Plants > Peat moss >...
GGGGGGGGGGGGGGGGGGGGGGGGGGGGGGGGGGGGGGGGGGTGGTCCATGAAGTTTAAAGGTTGAATTACAACAAGAAGGCCAAAAGCTTGAAGGTTAAAATGCAACAAGAGGACCAAGAGCTTGAAAGGTCGAATAAGAGCAATAAAACTACGATATTTAAATGACAAACACAAGCAAATAGACTAGGAGCTTGATTCTAGAAATGAACAAAAGTACCACAAGGTTGAAAGTCAAATTTTAATAGGGCCAAGAAGTTGAAAAATCAAACTGTAATAGGAGTAGGAACTTAAGAAAAAAACAAATAGCAAGACCAAAAACTTTAGAAATGAACCAACAATAGGACCATGAACTTGACAAAGAAACAATTGTAATAGGACTAAGAACTTGAAAAAGAAATGGTTGTAGCATGAGCAAGAGTTAAAAAACAAAATGACTACAACACAATTGGGAGCTTGAGAGAGAAATGACAATAGTAGGATCAAAAGCTTAAGAAGTTGAACTGTACGATTAGAAACTTGAAAGCGAAATGACTACAACAAGACCAAAAGCTTGAGAGATAAATGAGCAAGAGAACTAGGAGCTTGAGAATGAAAAAAAAAAAGGACCAAGAACTTCATAGAACAATAAGCAAGAGGACTAAAAGCTTTAGAAAACAAAGAAAAGGACTAAATGTTTCAAAAGAAAACGAATAAAAGGATTAGAAGCTTAAGAATCAAATGATCAAGAGGGCTAGGATAAAAGAATGAACAAGAAGCAAAAGGACCAGGAACTTTAGAGTCAAATAAGAAAGAGGACTAAGAGAATGGAACAAACAATGAACAAAAAGACCAAAAACTTAAAAGTTGATCAAACAAGAGGACTAGGAGCTATAGAGAGCAATGGACAAGAGATTTAGGAAAGAGGAACGAACAAGATGACCAAGAGCTTGAGAAAGAAATGAACAAAAGGGTTAAGCACAAGCATGGTGGGTCGAAAACACAAGCATAAGGTATAGGAACTCAAGAAGGAACTCCAATTGTAGTCGAAGCTCAAAGATGAACCACCGTGGTCATAGTTCAATGAGGCAGAAGCTAGGAATTTGAGGAAAAATCTCATAAATTTTAAGCAAACAAAGTGTCATACACATAGTTTGTGGCATGCCTTTAGGCAGTGAAAATTTTGAGGTTCTATTGTTTAAATCATCCATGGCCTTAGATTTGACAATCTTCTTACTTGTATATCTCTCGACCATTCAATTAAAGATGAATGTTAACACGCCATATTCTATTCAGTTGAGAGCACATTCAATTTGGTGATGAAACTTTTAAAAGGTGTTTATGAGAAATGAAGTGTGTGATTACAAAGGAGTGAGATGTTCATGCACGGAATGTGAGATGTGGATGCATGGAATGTTCTAGTAGTGTTTGGCACGTTTTTTTCCCCAAAAATGAGACCCATCAAACCTTCAAAAAACATATCTTGTTCATTTTGCAATCAAATTGCATGATTCAAGTCTCCTCAGGTGCACCCAAAGGAGAGCTACAATTTACTTTTGGGCCATCAAAATCAAATGTCGCTATTAAAATGTATGACCCCCGCCCATTGGGCCACTAAATGTTTCGTGGTCAGCCTGCTGACCCTACAAGTAGCCTACAATTTCAAAATGGATGACCCATTGGGCCACTAAATGTTTCATGGTCAGCCTTCTGACCCTACTTCCTACAATTTTAAAGAGTTCCTTGAAACAATGTCACAAGTGAAGTCAAAATCCATCTGACTAGGATGCTCACCACTCTGGTTCCATCAGCAAATTTGTTAAAAAAAACCCACTGCATCATCAGAGCTTTTGCTTGGCTCATTTAGAGCTGCTGGGCTTTTGACATGGTACAATCTATTTGTGCAAGGCAGCCAGAAGGAGACAATGTGCTGCATTGTGTGAAGTGGAAGTGGTCAAAGCGCGTTCTAATTCACACAAACATGCACACAAACAAACAATTGCTTGTGTTGCATAGCATGAAATTGGGTGCAAGGATCCAGATCAGGAGAATTGGCCTCCTAATCCATCCTAATGCTTTTCACCTCTAAACTTTAAGAAAAATTCTCAAAAAACACAAGCACTTGAAAACACGTAAGAAAGCAAGCTTGCCCCCAAACAGCAAAGTCACTCAAAATGAAAGAAGAAGCAATGTAACAATTAGTTTGGTGCTTTTGGAACTAGTTTGGTGCTTTTTCCACTAGTCTTTTTAATGAAGGTTTATAGCATCATTTAAGCAAAAATACAGATCAAAATAGTAAAAAAACATAAGAAGCTTGTAATATGGACATCTATTATGATCAGAAGAGAAAAAAGGTGACGAAAGATGTGAAGTCAGTCCCCCTTGATAAATAAAAGAGAGGTGCTATAAATAGGCCCACTTTAGACTAGGAGTAAAGAGTGAAGACTAAGAAATCTTGAGGCCAAGAAATTTGTGATCAAGTAAGTCTTCTTTTAAAATGTTTTATATGCTTTTCCTTTCTTTTTCTCTCTTATTATTAGCATAATAAGAGACAAAATAGACAAAGGGCAAGATAATAAATAATAAAATAAATAAATAAATAAATAATTAAATAAATAAGTAAGTAAGTACCCCCAATTTATAATTGGGGGTATTATTATTATTATTATTATTAGCCCAGGCCAAAAAGAAATGGTGACGAACAGTTGTGGAAGGGAGGGAGGGGGTTTTTTTTGGCTTTTCAAGTTGCGTTTTCATCCAAAGCCTTGTTATATTTGTTTGGGATTTGGGATTTGATTCCTTCTAGAAACTCAGCAAAGCCCGGCGGCGTTTTGTAGTAGCATAAGTTTTCCCCCCAACGTCTTCTTTGGAACTACTGCATTCCTTCTTCCTCCTCCGCATGTTCTTTCTTCTTCGGCTACCCATCGCCACCAGGTACTACTACTACTCTCTCCCTCCTTTACCTTCTATTGTTTTTTGCAGGGGATTTAACGGAAAAATTTGGAGAAAAGAACTCACCACTTCCCAATGTTTGTTGTTGTTGTTGCTATTTCTCTTCGTCTCTTTCTGGTTTTGTTTGTTGTTGTCTATGTTGTTGCAGAATTTCCTCTGGGTTTGTCGATGGAAGTTGCTCAGTTCTTTGCTTCTGGTGTTGTTCCCCCCTCCCCCCGCTGCATGGTTTTTTGAAGCCAAAGATTTGGATCTGGAACCTTGGTACACTCTCAGAGTTTTTGATGATGGCCTAAAAAGTATCCCCTGGGAAAAAAGAAATTAAGAAAAACAAAAAAAAAAAGTCTCTGGAGGCAGTTTCTTTTGCTCAATTTGATTTTGTGAAAGGAAGAATGAGCAGTTAATCGTAGCTTGAATCCTCCGTCCATGCTTTGGAAGAGTGAGTTTTCCATTGCAATCTTCGTAAGGAAGTGAAGAAGACGAATGAGAAGGAGAAGGAGATGCAGTTTGAAGCTTCTCTTTCTTCCCTCTTTTTTCCGATCCCAATTTTGTTCGAATTGAAGCTCGGATTGCCTGTGCGCGCGCGCGCGCGTCCCACGTACAAATTGTTTTGGAGAAAGAATAGAGAGATCGATAGTCTGTTGTAAGCAGACCGTAAGGGGCTCTGGAGTACCTATTGAGTGGTTCGGTTTGTTTTCTGCAAAGCACGGAGCCAAGAGTGAATTGGCTTTGCTTCTAGGACTCATTTCCCTCGCTTTACAAAATGTTCGCAGGATCAACCTTCGGCCGGGGTGGATGTTACAGAATTTGTTAATGAATTTGCCTTGCCGTGAAAACTAGAGAGATTCGTCTTTGTTGTTTGAAGCGGAGCTGTGGCGATGGTGCATAGTGAAGTTTATGAAAGGCTCTTGCCACGACCACCATCAGCATCGCCCCAGGCGAGAGATGAGGACAGAGGATGGGGATCTTCTCTCAAAACTTGCGCACTTTGTGTGTTGGTGTTGTTCAACCTAGCGTTTTGGTATTCTTCAGCGCCGCAACAGGTGGCCTTGGCTCCTCCTGCACCGGCAGCAGCAGAGTCATCGTGGCTATCTGCTGCAGTTCAGGCAGCAGAAACGGCAGCAATGCGTAGCTGTTCGGGGCATGGAGATGTGTTCATCGACACTGTGCTTGTGGGCAGCGATGGTGCCCAGATATGTGAGTGCCATGAATGCTTTACTGGACCCGACTGTGCCGTTCCTATCCCCGATTGTGCTGCGGATGCTGACAGGTTGCCTTCATCTCCTCCCTCTGGATGCCCTCCCACTTTGCTGGATTTCCTCTGATTTCACAAGAGTTGTCCTTCTCTTAGGATCTACCACATGAATGCCTTAAGCTTGTTTCTGTTTTTTCCCAAATTTTCAGATAAATTTATCCTATCTTCATGTCATTTTCTCTGATTAGCAATGCTTAAAGCAGTCCAACTGTTTTGCAAATCCAAGATGCAAGGATCTGTTTTGATGTCAGCAGTCCAATCTCGACTCTGTGATGATATTAGCTCACAGCTCTTACGCCTAAATATCTGGGCATATAGACCTGATTGAGTCCCTGGATTTCTTCCCACACAATACCAATTTTCAAGTGAAGGGCAATTGTCCAATTTCTGGCATGAACCTTTTGCCAGAAATTACTCCATTTCAGAGTTTGAATACCCCTAACATTGAACGCATGGTTTGCTCATTCCAGCATCATGGTCATCATCGTCTCCAGGCCACACAGCCAAACTCCTTCATACTTTTACTATTCAATAGATAGTTGTTTTGTGACATGTAATGGTATTCATTGCCAGGTGCAGTTGAGTAGATCTGATTACAGACTCACAAACTGCACGATGGGCAATGATGATCTGCATTCTTTATAACATAAACATGGGGAAGTTTAGGGCATGGATGTGTTACTGGTTTGTTGTTCATCTTCTGGTTCAAGAAGTGGCATGGTTTGGTGAGTTTTGTTGATGCAGTGGAGATCCACAACTGTTTGAAGACTATTGGCGACAACATCCAGAAATGGGAACTGTGGTGACACCGGGATGGTACAGAATGGGGTACCAAATCAGGGATGGCCAGACTATGAATTTTCTCAACAATGCTCTTGAAGCTGCCATTCGAGAGCTTCATGCCCTGACAGGAAATGCTGTGACTGAGGGGCGCTACATAGTGCTTGGAACTGGCTCCATACAGCTCATCAATGCTGCTGTCCACAGTCTTGCCCTCCAACAACCGAATGTCTCCAATGTCGTGGCCTTGGCTCCGTACTATGGGGTAAGTGGCAGCCCATGCAAAATTCTTTTTGGGGCATTTTCTCCAAAACTGTGAAATGCTGCAGTTCATGTTCTTGCTACAGCTTATGTTCCAGGCATTGTTGGACAATTCTCCTTCTATTTTGTGTTTAGTGCTTCATTTCAGTAGTTTGTAGTATATACATAGATTCATACTGTGATGCACTATGTAGTGCAGGCCTATGAATGGCAGACAAAAACGTTTAGTACAGCAAATTACCGATGGGCTGGTGAGCCTGAGCGCTCCTCCTCAACCAGTTTAAATGGAGGTCCAGTTATTGAATTGATTGCATCACCCAACAATCCTACAGCAACTATCCAGGAGGTACCAAGCAACACTAGTGGTGTTGTGGTATATGATCATGCCTACTACTGGCCTCACCTTACTGCCATCACAAAAGCTGTCGACAATGATATCATGCTCTTCACCTTGTCAAAGATCACTGGCCATGCAGGCACCCGCATTGGGTAATATCTGCTCAACTCTACTCCACTTGGCACATCATTGTATTCAAAGGATAAAGAGAAATATGCTTTATGGTGATGAAGGAAGAGAAATTCATTGAAGTTAGCTTGCTTGGACTTGGACTCTTGATTAAAACAGATGGGCAATAGTCAAGGACTTGGACTTATCTGTGAAGATGATGAATTATGTGTTTCTCAACACATTGGGAGTCTCACATGACTCACAACTTCGAGCCACACAGCTCCTCCACTCAGTGGTGAAAAGCTATACAAGACCAACCATGTCCCCAGAGAAAGGGATTTTTCACTATGGACATGAAGTGCTCCTTGCACGCTGGGCCAGGCTGGAAGCCATCTTCAGTAAATCCTCCCGGTTCAGTCTGCAGCATATAGAAACCCAACATTGCTCCTTCTTTGGGAAGAAATCAGCCCCTTCTCCAGGTGTGTGCTCATAATTGAACTTCTTTACTTTCACATGCATCCTTGAGTCATGATATTTGAAGCATGCTTCACCAGGTCCCATATGTAGAGTCAACTTGTCTGGATCAGCTCATAGTGGCTGTCACCACTTGAAGCTATCAGCTAGGCAATTTCACCCTATGCCTAGAATGTCTGAGAAGGTGGACTTTTTATGATACTGTCTTCCAAGCTATGTAAATATTCTGCTGTTTCTGTGAGTTATCAATCCAGTGCTACAGCCAAATATGCAGTTTTCCTTCAGTCATAGTTGGAATAATGCTACATGGTAGTTGAACCAGCAGAGATAGTGGCATATATTGTATTTTTCATCATCTGTCAGTTTGTCACTTTAGAAGACTGTGTGATTCTTGAAATGGTTGAGAGTGGAACAGGATATGCATGGGTCTACTGCGAGCGTGATGAGGACATGGACTGCAGTGAAGTTATGCTCAGAGCAAACATCACAGGCCGAGCAGGTATGTTTTTTGGATCAAGTAACCGATATGTGCGGTTGACCCTGTTGAGGCGCCAGACCAACTTTGAGAATTTGGCTGCCCACCTCTCTGTTCTTGTTTCACAAGGCTGAAGCTGTTAGTTCAATCATCCAGACAGTTGACCTCTCATCAACTGGATCTTAAGTAATTTCAAAAAGTTGACTCCTCATCAACTGGATCTTAAGCTCATTTCAAAAAGTTGACTCCTCATCAACTGGATCTTAAGCTCATTTCAAAAAGTTGACTCCTCATCAACTGGATCTTAAGCTCATTTCAAAAAGTTGACTGCTCGTCAACTGGATCTTAAGCTCATTTCAAAAAGTTGACTCCTCATCAACTGGATCTTAAGCTCATTTCAAACAGTTGACTCCTCATCAACTGGATCTTAAGCTCATTTCAAAAGTACTTTACATATATTCTGGCTTTATGAAAGACATTGTGGGAAAGGCAAGGTGGTGACAGCCAAGGCTACTTGTAGCTGACAAGGTCCATCCTGGGAACATTGGCTGTTAGTTACACTGCCCATACATAAACCTGCTCATTTCAGGTTGAATTGGGTTAGTTTATTGGCATTGTTAGGAATCTATTACTAATGCTGCAGATTGTTTCTCAACCAGCATTGATTGAATATTTGTCATACGTAGGCGGGCTGCTGCACAGTATTATTCAACTACTGGTTGAATATGCTTCTAGAGGTGGTTCAAACGGTCTTGCTTATTTTGTACCCTTAGAGGATGTTTCACCAATCGTTGAAACTCATACTATAGAAAAGAGTTAAGACACCATGCTTATTCAAACTTTAAGGTGACTTGATTTAGTCCAATTACCTATAGGCTTGATAAAGCTATCAAATTCTCACCATGGTTTAATTTCTTGAAGATGAAGATCTGATGCAACTGCTTAAGAATCTCCATGCATCTGTGGATCAGAAGATGTTGTTGTGAACAAGTTGCTGTCATCTCTATATCACCTGCTCACATGGTCCCTCAACCACTATAACATGCTGCTGGAATGAATCCTCTTGAGGTAATTGGACTAAGTAGCAAAAAGTTGTCCAAAGTTGGATTCTGTTGATGTCCAAAACTGAACGAGAGCTTTATGTCCTCTCATGCACTATTATGGTGTCCATTTTAGTTTGCAATAGTAGGATATGCCCTAATACAAGATTGAAGGAAACCTTATTCTAGTTTGTGATGGTTGGATACCCTAATGCAAGATTGAAGGAAACTTGCGAAAGTCTTATGCTTGGTAAAGCTATCATTGCAAAGACGGAAATCCCTCCCCACCCAATAAGTCGCTTTTTTTCCCTGACTCCTTATCCCCAAGGCTTTTTCGCACACTTTTCCAACTACACCAAAGCTTCAAGTTCCAAGTTCCCAACTCTAAGACACATTGCAAAGATGTATCATCCTCCCCACACAAACAAGACTTCTTCCCCCACTCCTCTCCCACAAGGCCCCATTTTTCGCACACCTTTCCAGCTACAATAAAGCTTTGAGTCCCAAGTTGCAACTCTAATAAGTGCCAAGCCCAATTTTGGTTCAACTTCCCGAATGAGATTTTGCAAAAAAATCAACAAAAACACATGTTCAAAATCTAGAAAACTACCAATGTTTTTAATTCTTGGTATTAATTTGAACAATTCTAGGTACCTATCAAATCTAGAAATGTTGATATAGCCCTAAATTATCAACCAACCACAAATTTAAAACTTCTTTAAGGACCCAATATTGCTCCCTTAGAAATAAGAAATTAGGAACTTTGTTACAGTTGCAAAATTATGGTGCTTTGGGTTTGGACATTCAATCCAAGATTACTTTGCCACTAAATGAAATCTTTTCCCAAAATGACTCCTACCATGATTGGTGCAACCTTATGATATGGCTTACAACACTATCATTTCAATGGATGAGTGCACCATAAATAAGTACATTACACAATCTACTAACCAAAAAGGAAGCTTAAATTGCCATTGACACCAAAATTGAATTAGAGAAAAAGTTTGGCATTGTAGATGTTATGATAAAGGACACCTCAATCACATCTTCGATCTCTTGCCAAACTTTGTAGACATACATATTGACAAAATTTATGAAACAAGCACAGAAGGTTTATTTCCAGATACATTTATGGTTATTGAAACAATATGTCAGCATATAATGTGGATGAAAAATGATACAATAAAATACATGATGTGGAATTGAATCTCCCTTCATTAACAAAAGATTCAATTGCTACCAACAACAAGAAACAAGGTTCAAACCCAAACAATCCTCAAAACCACTTAACTCTTCTTAGATGTTTGATCTACATAGACAAACCCAACCAATAAACATGTAGATGAATTTCAATCCAAGCTAAAGCCCAAACTAGTATAATGTATGAGAAGCTCTTCCTTAGCTATAGGTGTTCCTTCCTTTTGAGAGTGGGCTTTATGGAATTTACTACCAATGCCATGATCATGGAACTTACCCATCCCAAAACTAATTCCATCTAGAGGTTCTTTACTTGAAAATTGATGTAAGCTCTCATGTGTCCACCTTAGCTAGGCCACACCTTCAATTCAAACACTACAAATCCACTCCACCCATTGTCCCCTTTTTACACTTCATCATGCAGCATCCCAGATAGGAGAATATCAAATGGAGTGACCCATCAAAAGCCATCTCACCAAAGCACCACACTTGTTTGTTTGACCCTTCCAAAATTCAAATTCACCTTAAGAGGTTTACGATAGTCTAGTTGGGTGCTGAAAAGCCACCATACACATTGTAGCCACCAATAACGGAACCTAATTTTTTCCCATTGGCAACATGGTTGTGTTGTGCAATTCACCACTTGAAATAGTCTACTCAGATGCCAAAAACCCACCCTAGCCACCACTAGTAGGACCTATTTTTTTCACCTTGAACACATGGTCTTGTGAGCAAACTAGCCTATTCTGGTTGACGAAAGTCTACTTTGGGTGTCAAAAACCTACCCTAGCCATCACTGGTAGGACCCATTTTTCCTGCTTGAAAACACAGTTGTGTGGTCTGACACCATTCTGGCATAGCTATTTGCCAATGCCCCCAAAAAAAAACAATGTGACCAATAGTGGGATGGGCCATCACAATCAGCTCAAGGTTTTGATTTTTCAAAACGGAAAAACACAAAAGAGAACAAAACCTCAAATGGCATGGCCACTTGGTCACAAAGACAACTTTTCACATTACCCAAGGATGCAAATTTTACTACAAACCAAAGGTGCCATGCTTTTCTTTATTGTTATCCATTGAGTACTCAATTCCTGGGAAGGCCATGATGTATGTTAGACCTTCACTGTCTCCAATGATAACCCTTCATCCCATTCAATCGACAGAAGACTTCACCACAACCTCCACTTCATAGAATTTCAAAGAAACAAGGCAACTACAGGCATATCTGTTGGAAGAATGGAATAGACAATGACCAGATTTGCTAGGAATGGGTAATGCACTCATCTGTTGTATGAAAGGTTGTGGGAATATTAAATGGGACAAAATGATAGAAGGCAGTGTGTAACCTGCACAACACAACTATGGACAAAATTTCAGAGATTAGGACTTTTCAACATAATTAAGGAAATTATGGAAACAAAACATCTCACCAAAACAATGTTCGAGAGATGCATTCATATGTACACTTTTGATGTCGTGTTATCCTATGGAAAGAGAAACTACTGTAGTGACAAGTTAAAAACCCTCACAATATTAATTCTTTATAGGGCTGTGGAAAAAAATAAATTGTTCAGACCCTCTGCAGGAAGACCATTTGCAGGAAAATAATAAAATTATATCGCTGCCAGATGGGAAAGTTTCTGGTGGAGCAATTGCCATGGATTATATTTCTAAATTTTCATTCATTAAATTTTTTTCCTGCAGAAAAATCAAGCTGCAGGATCAAAAAATAATTAGAGAAGGGTTGTGTGGGAGCTAAGAAAATGTCTCCCACTGCTGCGGGAAAGTTGTGCAAGAAAATTTAATTAATTGCATTTTTTAGAAAGTCTGGGGTTTAATGTGAAATTGCAGTATATTTGGGGAAAATCTAGATGCACTTACTTGCTAAAGTTTAAGACCAGAATGAATTGCAACCACACCACCAACCAAATTCTCATACTGCACTTCCTGGAAACCTGCATCTGCTATCATAGCAGCAAATTTTTCCTGCAAATATAGTCCCACCACATACACATCAGCTGCCAAAGCTGCAAATTATCTCTCTATAGCCGAGCTGCAGTATTCTGTAATTTACAGTGGTGGTTTACCAGCACCGACAGTAGTTACCAGTTGCAACTATAACTTGTGCTCAATGAAACACCATTGATGCTACAGTGTGATGTGATAACAAGGACCAAGAATGCATTTCTTCTTGAGAGTTACTGGGGAGCCTGAGTCTAGAAACCTGTGAGGGAAACTTTCGTATGCTCTCCACCAGATACTGGTAAGATGCTCGGTCCCCTGAGACCAATTCACCCATAGCTGGGATGACAGCAAATGAGTAGGCATCATACCTGCAACAATCTTACACAATTTCAGTCAAACCCCACATGGAAAATGGGAAGGTAACTTACACACAGAGAGACACCAATTGTGACAAGCATGACAAGCACAAACCTCTTATCCAACAATTGAGGTATCATGGATACTGCATGTAACTTGGAAGTGAGAAAAATTGGATCAGATTCTGCTTACACTTGTTGAAAGCCAGGAATAGATACATGGCTGAGTTCTAGGCACAGAAATCGTCCACCCCGTCTCAATACCCTGCCAAAACCTCTAGGATTCTCAGAAAGTGTGCCATTGTTCACTAACTCTCTCTGACTGCTTAAGAGAACATACAGAAAATAATCTCCTTCCAGACAAACGCTGACTGATGACAACAGAAAATTTGGTAAAAGAATTTGGTGTAGTGTCAATAATCTTCCTTGCAATCCATACATCAAACAGCCCACATAATGAAAACACAAAATATCTGCAAGGGGTTGAAACTTGCCTGTGAGCCTCTTTCAAAGCACGATCAATATGTGTGACATTACGAATGCCAAAAGCAATTGTGTAGCCATCCATGCTATTGTCCTCTAAGGTTAGGGCCTCTGCATCACCTTCCATCCAAACCAAGTCTTCCACATTCTCCAGACCTGATTCCCATCCTCCAACATTGCCCATACAGACAAGCAGATTTCAGAGTATGAGTGTTGTCACCACTTTACTCTTCAAGGATTGAACAAAAAGATGAAGGGATAAAGAGATCACCTAGCTTATGTGCACGCTGCTTGCCAACTTCCAACATATTTGGATTAATGTCACACACATGTACACGGGTCTCATTCTTTGCCTCTGATTTGTCCCCCACCTTCCCAACGGCACGGTGCTCTGCCTTGTGGATTGCATGCAGAACACGGAATGCCACATCACCTGCCCACCCTCTCAACAATAGTGAATTGTCATTTGGGATTTGCATACACAAACAAAAACTAAGACGTACAAGCACTTATCTGCCCACATGGCATTGCAACAATGGCCAAGTCTAGTGTGGTTGGCTGCCCAGAGATAGACAAAAAGTCTGAAGACTGTGTGTCCAGGATGCTGGAATGTGAACACCCTAATCTTCAAATACCTATAGCAGTTCCTATTTAAGAAACTGGGATTGTGGCAATAAGAATACCTCAAAAACTGGCTCTGTGCTACTCTAGACATCAGTTCTCTTCACCGTTCAAGAGGGACCTGCTATACTATATGATGGTATTCTGTACCATTATTGGAAGCCAGGTTCAGTCAACTAAATCTAAGGATGTCTATAGTGAAGAAGGTTTTCCAACTGGATTAGTCAGAGAAAGACACCACAAAACATTCTTCAGAAATCTGCAGAAGAAAGGTTTGCAATGTCCAATGCAACTGTAAAACAAACTTTAGTAATGCTTTATGCAAAGGGAAGACTACCTGTGCCACCTGCCACATCCAGATGTTGCATGCCAGGAAATGGATGCAACTTTGAAACAAGTCTGTACTGCCATCAGCAAGGGAAAATTGTTTAACATGATACAAAAATATGGATTTGGCAACATGCCGACAAGGCAGAGATTTGCAAGGGCAAAGACTGATATAAAATATGGATTTGATGACAGACCCACAAGACAGGGTTTTCTAAGGGCAAAGACTGATATAAAATATGGAGACCTGTCTTTCCACAGCCGGTGCAGGCCCATGCTCATGAGGTCATTCATCAAGTCATAGGTGCCTGCCACATTTGTAAAAACATTGCCCACAAGCTTCGATTTCTCATTTTCTGGCACCTCCCTGTAGCCTGGACAATCACCACCAGAACATGTTACCAATGGAACACTCTCAAAGGAGAAAAAGAAACATGGATGGCAATCATTTTAACTGGTATCCTTCTACCTTTCAATTCTGTGAGTTCATGCAGAGTTTCACCCCATGGAACTGCACACTGCATGTTTCGCTCGTTTCTCACAAAGTCTTTTAATAGGAAACCGATGGATTATCATCATCATCATCACAATGCAAAAAATCCTTGAAATCTAGACAACAGATTCTTTGTGCGGAAAGAGTTGACAATTTCTTTCTTGCATCCAGACACAAAGTTCGTTCACCCAATTGGGTTGGCATTCAGGTAACTGGAATTGAGAGAATTTGTGATCTCATATAGATGATGCCAGCAAGGTGAATGAACCATCATCAATCACCATTGTAAGATTCTGAGCAAGAGAAAATGCTCGACTCTCTCTGTGGGCTTGGCAGCAGGCTCCAACCCTAATAATAATGATCCTGGAGAAGCTCAAATCGCAGTCCCTCCCAAAACCAAGCTCTATTCAAGCACCCAACATCGCAGATTCCTGTTGCTCCAATTTCAGAAACAAAAGGTTCTCCAACAAGTATTCTACTCTACCACTGACGATTTTTACGGTAGTGCTGCTGCACCATTGATCCAGAAGCACCCAAACCCATAGCTTTCAGGTTCTCATACTTCACACGGGCAGAGAGCTGCAGGTTATGGGAAACTTTCTCTTCCTCTTCTTCACAGTTGCAAAATAGCGAGGCCCAAAATCAAAGCAAACGACGGTGAGTACCTGGGCCAAGCTCTCACCAAAATTCGTGAGCTTCGGATCCGAACTTGAAGTGTGGTCGTGCGCCACAGAACATCGACGAGCTTGCATTGAAAAGATTCGCCATGATTGCCTCCCCATCCTCCTCGTCGCCGCCATCGTCGTCATCGTCCCCCTTTTTTTTTGCTCTGTTTCTTCTCCTGTCCAATCTCGTGCAAGTGCTTCTTCACACCTGAACTCTCGCAACTTCCAGATCGTAAGCAAAGCCAGACTACTGTTCCTCCGTGTTTAGGGTTTAAGGCTCAGCGTGGAAGCCGTAGTAGTGTGAGTACCAGGTTTGCTTCCTTTTTCAGTTCCCATGGAAGATGATGATATGGGTGCGATATCTGCATGCTTCTGGGCAACACATTAGATGTCTGGATATTGCCCACGACCATGCGGTAGCAGCTTGCAAAACGTCATTATTTTAGAAATTCTGCAAGAGAACAGCCTGTTGAGAGGCACCGGAAAAGAAGAACCTGGGCAGACACAACAGAAGGAGGACTGGAAGTGCTGCTGGCTGTGATTCTCTGCTTGCTCCTCCACAAGTATGCTTTCCCAACTCTCAGCTTCCTTTTCCAACCTCTTTTCTCTCTGCTTCAAGATGAGTAAGCTTCTTCAAGATGCCAGGGCATTCAGCTGCTTCTTGGGTGTAAAAGCCTTGTGAAAAGCAGCACCAGTAAATCTGTATTGCTCCAAGTAGCCAACACCATGACATCTCTTCCTGAGTCTTCTTCCTGTCGCTTACAGGAATACAATAGAAACTCAGGATGCAGATTTATTTGTATAATAATGGGTTGCCTGAATTGTGGGAAGATTGTCCCACCACTGTTTTGAGCTCCATGAAGTCAGTAGGGGAGTCATGAATGGCAGCTTGTCATAGCTGTTCATGATGAAGCTAGATGATGGGTCTGACACCTTTGTTTGCCACAGTCAGCAAATCTGTAGTGCATCTCAGTAGCCAACATCATGACTTCTTCCTGAGTCTTCTTCCTGTTGCTTACAGGAATGCAACAGAAACTCAGGATGCAGATGTTTGTAGAATGGGAATATTGCCCAAAATTGTGGGAAGATTGTCCTGTTACTGTCAGGAGCTCCATGAAGTCTTCATGAATGGCAGTTTGTCATTGCCATCCATGTTGAATGTAAATGACGGGTTTGACAATTTTGTGTGTGATTCTCTCACAAGGTTACTATGACTGCACTCAATTGTGTTGGGCTTACCTTCAAAGTGTGGTCTGTGGAGATGTCCCTGCAAATCTCAATGATATGCATGCACTTGTTGTCGATCCTGTTACCTTCAATGTCTTGTTGTGGAGATTTCTCTGCAATCATCTCAGATGATGGTCGGACACTTTTTGTGTGTGACTCTCTCACAAGGTGATGATTGCACTCATTGTGTCATCTTACAATCATGTTGTTTGTGGAGACTTCCCTTCAAATCTTTTAGATATTATGCATGCACTCATTGTCATGTTACCTCCAGTGTCTTGTTGTGGAGATTTCTCTGCAATCTCATAGATGTGCATCCAGGTAGCCACCAATTACTTACTGGTGTGCTTAGAAGGAGATATTCAGGGTGCAAGAGGCATCAACCACTATCCTCTATGTAGACCACTCTTATGCCTTAGGCTCAGATGCTTGCTTGCTTAGACAGGGGCAATGCAAGCTAAGTGTAGGATAAGACCTGAGGACAGGGCATTCCCAAAGTGAAGGCCCCTGAGGTGGGAGCTGAGGAAGGGACCTGCACTGGGAATGTCCCTGTCCAAGGGTGTTATCCCATGTAATGACTCGGCAAAGAACTTGTTTTTTCATTTTTTTTCCTGTCAAAAAAAGATGAGGGATATTACACCTACTCCTTAAGAGTGGGAGGGTGCTTATGCCTATAAGTAGGTGTAAGATCTATAGCACACTTAAGGAGTAGGTGTAAGAACCCTCCCTCTCCTATGCCTCATGATCTACATATGTTTAGGTCCATGATAGCCTTTGCCTCATGCTTTTCAAAGCGTGAAGCCCTAGGGTAGGGGCATTCCCAATATAAGCTGCCCAAACATCCATTTTCAAAGAAATAAGTGTGTTTCTTTCAACAGAAAAGCCATGTATTTTTGACAGAAAAGACTTTGAAGAGACTCATGCCCAAAGGGTACAAGGTTCTTAATATTACTAAGGTGTCTTACCAAAAAGAATATGTGATAGCATACTCAGAGTTCTCAAAGTTTCCATGGAATTTGTTTGAGTTGCCATGAACTTTAAGCTCAAGGGAACTGTGGGTACATGACAAATTCCATACTCTGAATAAGAAATGAAATCAATTCTACTGCTGAGCACAGACACTGTTTTGGTGTCGACTGTTTTGATGCGTCTTTTGTGGTTCTGCTATTCATGCACTACAGTGGGACTCTAATTAATGTTTATCAACAATTGAGAGATGGGCTTCAATCTGGATGGATCTGGCCCTGGTAGATCCGTTGTCACCTTACAGAACCCTGCTCAACCCAGAGGGGTTATGCACATTTGGCAGCATCCACAAGTGCAGTATGCAAGATGGATGATATGTGGACAAGAAACACTTTTCTGCTGTATTCATGTTCCACAGCTATACATAGTGGCTAGCTATGTACTAACCATCCACATGCCTCTACCTACCTAGTAGCTACCAAGTTTGGAAGCTTAATCAACTGCACTATGCATTTGAATGTTCTGACATTGCAGCTAAGGAGTTTCTGAAGTCTATTGGTGGATCATCAACCAACTTTAACTCATCTCCTTGATTTTGCAATGGATTCAGTGCACCATCGACTCACACTTGAGTCATGCCGGTGGCATACAGTTACCTGCTGCAGCAGCAGAGTGCTGGCAACTTGGGGTGGAAAGGTTCGACCAATTGCAGCAGCAGCAGGTGGTCAGAGAGGGACACTTTGGCGGCAATTCTTTTCAGATCCTTTGCAATGGTGGGATTGTAGATTGGAGAAGGTGGATGTGAATTATCCAGATTTCAAGCATAAGAAAACACAGCATGGACTCTGGATTGAGGATCAATGAAACCCTCTGTGGGTGCTAGCAAAGTTGGCTTCCATGGCACCAGGCACTGTACGATTGGACAACTTTTCATGGAATAGAAGGCTTGTAAGATATGTTAAAACTGGGCAACATGAGAAGGCAGTTGAGCTTTTCCAAGAAATGCAGCAAAAAGGCACAGCTCCTGACACATTCACTTTTGTTCCAGTGCTCAATGCATGTGCTAGTTTAGGAGCACTTAAAAAGGGCAGGCAGGTTCATGAACAGATAATTCAAAGTGGTTATGAGGCTGATGTCTTTGTGGGGTGTAGCCTAGTTCACATGTATGCCAAATGTGAGAGCATGGAGGATGCACAGAGAGTATTCAACAAGATGCCATCTCAAGATGTGGCCACTTGGACTGCCATGATATTGGGACATGTGAAATGCGGTCAGGGACAGAAGGCACCTCAAGTGTTTCAACAAATGCAGCAGGAAGGTGTGTGGCCAAACTCTGTTACTTTTGTGGGGGTGGTATATGTGTGTGCCAGTCTAGCTGCACTTGAAGAGGGCAGACAAGCTCATGAGCAGATCATTCAAAGTGCATGGGATTCAAATGTCTTTGTGGGAACTAGCTTGGTTGACATGTATGCCAAATGTGGGAGCATGGAGGATGCTCAGAGAGTGTTCAACAAGATGCCATCTCAGGATGTGGTCACTTGGTCTGCCATGATATGAGGACATGTGAAATCTGGTCAAGGCCAGAAGGCACTGGAACTATTTCAACAAATGCAACAGGAAGGTGTGTGGCCGAACTCTGTTACTTTTGTGGCAGTGCTGAATGCATGTGCCAACATAGTTGCACTTGAAGCGGGCAGGTCTGCTATGAGCAGATCATTCAAAGTGGATGGGATTCAGATGTCAAAGTGGGGAATTGCTTGGTTGACATGTATGCAAAATGTGGGAGCATGTAGGATGCACAGAGAGTATTCAACAAGATGCCATCTCGAGATGTGGTCACTTGGACTGCCATGATATTGGGACATGTGAAATGTGGCCAAGGACATAAGGCACTTGAAGTGTTTCAACAAATGCAACAGGAAGGTGTGCTGCCAAACTCTGTTACATTTGTGGGTGTGGTGAATGCATGTGCCAGCCTAGTTGTACTTGAAGAGGGCAGGCGTGCTCATGAGCAGATCATTCAAAGTGGATGGGATTCAGATGTCAAAGTGGGGAATTGCTTGATTGACATGTATGCAAAATGTGGGAGCATGGAGGATGCACAGAGAGTGTTCAACAAGATGCCATCACATGATGTGGTCTCTTGGAATGCCATACTTGGAGGATGTGCCATGCATGGCCATGGTAATGAAGCTCTTAAACATTTTGAACAGATGTGTGAAGAAGGTGTACAGCCAGATGATATCACTTTTGTTTGTCTTCTGTCAGCTTGTAGCCATGCAGATTTGGTGGATGAAGGTATGCGTTGTTATGCGTCAATGACTACAGTTTACATGGTTTCTGCAAAATTGGAACATTACACCTGCATGGTCGACCTTCTTGGCCGTGCTGGCTATCTACAGGAGGCAGAAAATATGATCAAGACAATGCCCCATAAACAGCATGTGAATGTGTGGAAGGATTTACTTGGTGCTTGCAGGATTCATGGTAATGTGGAGATGGGAGAATGTGTTGCTAAACAGATTAGAATTGGAGCCGGAAAATTCTTCAGGCTATGTGCTGCTATCAAACATCTATGCTGCTGCTGGCAACTAGCATCTCTGTGAGAAAGTTGAACAGCAGGGAAAGGAAAGAGGTGTGAAGAGACAGCTGGGCTGCACCTGCATTGAAGTGAATAATCAGGCGCATACATTGTAATAGATGATCAAAACCACCCTCAGATGATTGAAATCTGTGCAGAACTGAATCGATTGTCATGGCTCATGTGTGCTGTGGGTTATGTGCCATGTACTAAACTTGTGCTGCATGATGTGGAAGAAGAAGAAAAGGTGTTTCATTTGTGTCATCATAGTGAGAAACTGGCAATTACATTTGGGCTCATTATGACAGCTCCTGGTACTCCACTTGGAATAATTAAAAGATATGTGGGTTTGTGAAGATTGCCTCTCTTCCAGAAAGTTCATTTCAAAAATAGTTGAGAGAGCAATCATGGCGAGGGATGTAAATCACTTTCATCACATTGAGGATGGTGTTTGTTCTTGCATGGACTATTTCTGATGCCAGTAGTCTGTCTTGTCAATCACTGTATCAATTTCATTTTGTTTGGAGCATGTCTAGTCGTATCGTAACACCACCAAAGTCAGACACAGGTATCAGATGCGGTACCACTGAAAAGGTGGCCATGGAGCTTCCCTGGTAATTTTGATTTCCTGACTCTACCATCTGTACTACTTAGGTCCGGTGCCTCTTTCCTGTTATGCACAGAGTTAATGTGGAAACTGGGTGGAATTTGAGACTATGACAATATTTCCAAAGGTTTCTGCCACAGTAGATATTTGCCTCTTCCTTTCTGCAAAAAAATCATCAATCAGAGTTGTCAATTTGCTGTTGTGCCTTATGAGTGGACCATTACGAGTTTGTTGAACAGAAGAGCTCAGCAAACTCTTCTGTGGACTCTGAAACTACTTCTCTCACAGCTGGAAACAGTGGGGATTTTATGGTAGGCAGTCAGTACTATACATGTTGCTCTGGATGATCCCTGAATGTGTGTATGATTGTTGTTGTTTATCAAATTCCTTCCTAGTTTTTGGTTTGTTTTCTCTGTTCTGTAGAACTTGGGTTCCTCTTCTTCGTGCTTGCTGATTTGTCACTGTTATGTCATGGATCTGAAGTTCGTTAACACTAAATAAATTCTTTGCAGTCTTTTTGAATATGAAAGGCTTGGTAAAAGGCATGGTCATTTGGTTCTTTCCCCTAGGATTTGTAACTAGCCTTCTTGCAAATTCTTTGTAATGATCAGTTTATTGAGTCATGTCTTGTGGGAAGAACTACACATTCACTCGGGTCTACAACACCTTAACCCTAAAAAATCAGCTTAATCTTAAGGTATACATATTGTTGTGTATAAGTAAATGAGGTAATCTGAGTTGCAATTATGTCTAAAACTAAGTAAAGTTGATGTCAAATATATGTCATGGCAGATTTGACATCATGCAAATGAAATGAATCACAGGAATGAAATTGAATTTCACAAAATACTTCACTTCAATGGCACATCTGATCCACCAACTTTCTGTTGAAGGATTAAGAATGTAGAAGGTGTTGAAAATGTGGTACTTATTTTTCAGCATTGTCCGAGTGTTTTTGGCTTTCTGCAACTGTGCTACTTGTGGTTTGACGTATCAAGTCTACATGGTGATGGTAAAGCCAAGGTCTTGTGCAGTGTTGACAACATGGTTCATCTGCCCCAAACTATTTGTACACACCCGCAAAAGTGAAATTGAACTGAATAGTGAGATGTCTGAAATCTACAACTCACAGATTTATAAGGAAATTTTAACGAATTAGATATTTCTTTCAAGCTTGTTGACAAGATGTTGAAGGCCAAAATGCAAAGAATATTGTATAAGATGATGTCGCAAACAAAATGCATGGTTGTAACAAAATGTCCAACTTCATATCAACCATTACACATAATACATTAAGAAGACTTTGAAATTGTAGTCCTCCCAAATTACCTAAGGACACAAGAAGTACCCATGCAAAATTGTACTTTTAGCATACACAACATCATGTTGGCATCAAACCAATTATATGATGTTTAGCATCATAGATATCAAGTAGCATGGAAAAGCATGGAATTTTTTTATGTAAAACTTTCTGATTGAAACAAGTCCCCAACACATGATCTCCCAAGTTAGACATGGAAAGTTCATGATGTTAGAAAAGGCTCATGGAAAGTTAGACAATTTAATGCTTGTCATATAGTCTAACTTGGATTCAATACCAAGTATTTGCACATCTTGTGAATTTCTTGGAAGGAAGACAACATTGGCCATAGAAGGAAGTTGTGCATTTGTTAAACTTAGGTTTTCCATAGAAGAAGACACAAACAAGGAATATGGCAGATCCAGAAAAAAAATCTATAACCAACCAATCTACAAGCCAACATGAATGGTGGATTGAGCTATGGATAATGGAGCAACTCCAATCTCTCTCAGTCAACAAGTATGGTGGATTGATCTAGGGAATCAAGGAGGAATATTTTGTTGTTTTTTCAACCAAAAAAATTTGGGATTTTTCTTTAGTGTAAATTTGACTGATTTTGGTAACTTTTGTTGAAGAATTCGCCAAATTTTCAACACAACAAAATTGAAAAACTAGCCCTACTAGGGGGTAGTGGATGTGGCAACATGACAGTCGCCTTCATAAGCCTTCTCTTCCTGGGGAATCTGCAACCTTGAATGGGTCACAATTTGCTTTCCAAAAAGCAGAGAGAGATGTGAGATACAAGTACCCAACTTAACATTGGGACCAGTACTTCTTCATCTCGTACTGTGTCAGACTTGTAGCATGTGTGAACTCCATATGAGAGAGAGTAGTCATAAGGGAAAGCAAAAGATGTGTGGTAGTGTAACAGAGATGAAGGAATTGTTTGTCTTTTGTTTTTATTACTTTGTTTCATCTTTCAAATATTCGTTGAATGGGTTCAAAATGTTATGACCTTGTTGAGGTTGAGTGGCTGGGTTCATGGTATTCTTAAGAGAAAAAGTCGCACTGCTGATCGATCACCACTACTACAAAGATGAGCAACCTGCAATATTACGAGGATGGTTATGCAGAAAACCCAAGTTCAGATTCTTTGATTGTCAAGGTCTTATATTTGGAAGTATGTTTTTCTTGGCTTTGAAAACAACATGAATAAATAATCTTTCATGGAAAAGAATTTGTTCTTTTAATGTTATTGTGTCCAAAGAGCATAATTTCATCCGGTGTTTTTCTATAGTTTTAGCTGCCTTTTACCTTGTTTCATCCAACTTCTCCAATTTTAACAATTTGCTTGTCAAGACTCTAACTAGGGCAAAATCTTTGGATCTTTGTGAATTGGTGGTGGGTAGGAAATATTTTAAAGGCATCATTGGGTGGAGTCCATAAACCAATTCAAATGGAGTATAGTTTATTGTCACCTTGAAGCTTGTCTTTTAGGTGTAAAGAATTACATGAAAATATTCATCTCAATATGTCTTATTTTCATTGATCAATTTTGTCAACAATAGGCCAATTATCTTGTTGGTTGATTTTGTTTGGCCATTGCCTTGCGAATAATAGGTAGTGGACTATTGAGTTTTTATTAAGAAACAAATAGTGAAAATTTCAACTATTGCATTAATAACTTGATCACTCACATCGCTCATCAATGTGAGTGGGCATCCAAATTTCACCAATGTGAGTGAGCATCCAAATTTGGTAAGGATGAATTCATAGATGAATTTTGTTGTGACTATTGTTGTATTTGTTCAAAGCGCTTTAGCTTCCACCCATTTGGTAACACGACCAATAGCTACCAAAATGTATTTATTTCTAATATATCAACCAATAGGCTTGATGGGGCCACTAAAATTCTAGCCTCACTTCATGAAAGGTTTAATTATTGCCTCTCTTTTTTTGTGTAGGTGGGCAAAACACATCTCACCAAATTAAACTCCATTGCACATTTTGAGTAACCAAACAATTCACGGGCACCCAAAAAAAATTATCTCTAGATGCTTTGAAAATATTTAACCAAGTTGCTTGGTCTGCTTGGGTTTAGGATTTTTTTTTTAAGCCAGAACAAGAACTGGACTTCGATATTGTTGCATGTGGAACTGAAACTAGAATGGTGAAAAAATATTCTTGAAAATAGGGTCAAAATCTTTAAATAGGTAAGTTCATTTTGATTTTTAAATTAATAATTGGGCTGAATTTTATAATTAGTTTTTTATTTTAATTAGTTGTTGAACTTTCTACTTACCTACATAAACCCTTGTTTTAATTTGTTGGAAATTTTTTTGCTGATATAATCTCTTTGCATTTGGGAGTGTGTAAAGTTTACATGGAACTGAACTTGATTTTTTATAATTCAGCCCGGCAGTTCTTGAATGTGAAAAAATTGTGCTAGAATTGTAATGAAAGGTTTAAAAATTGAAAGAATTAAGCTCAAATTCCAACTTGGAGAACCTCCAAGTAAGTTTTACAATGTTGAAACTGGGAATGAAAATTCTCTTCCAAAAGAAGACCTACATAACATTGGTTTGGACTTTCAATGAGGTGATTGTGTGTGAATAGGTACCCATCTTCTTAAGAAAAGAGAAGGGGGAAGAAGGCGGGTGGGATGGGGGATCCAAGCTTCATTGCATTGAAACATTCCCCTAGAGTAGTAAAGGTTCAAAGGGCTGAAAGAAGAATCTACCAAAAGTGCTGGATGAACTAGATTTTCAACACCATTAATTTTGATGTGGTGCTATGGAGGGCAAGTGCAAATATATATATATATATATATATTGGTTTGGGGGTGGTCCAAAGGTTTTGTCCCAAATGCACAAAAAAAAAGGTTCAAGTTCCAAAGTAGCTAATATTTAGCTCAATCCATTGAAATCCTTGAAGTTTTTGGCTTTGACACATACTTTTGAACGAACCTCCCAAATGTTGCATCATGGGTATGAAAGATTTTATTAATCAAACCTAAAATAAACCAAGAGAAAAAGGAGGAAAAGAGATTTCTTACTTACCATTTATCTATACAATCATGTGGACATGCACACAAATTTTTGGAATTAATCTTTTGTACACTTTTTTAAAGTGGTGTGGCCTTTCCAAATGCAAAAAAAGCAATAGGACACAATCAAATGGCGTTATACAACTTTATAGTGTTAAGTTCTAAATACAAGTGAGAAAGACAAGGCTTTTTCCCACCCAAGTTGTAAACCTTTTGACAAAATTTGTGGTGGATGCGCAAGTAAAGGTATAAAACTCATTGTACAAATTAATGATGAAAAAAATGACAAAGTGTGGAAATGTGTACTATGTGAATTGCTTGAAGCAATTCACAATTCACATATCTCGCAAAAGAATGCCCATGGCCCAATGCCTTTTGCACATCTTTTATTAGGTGTTTTACTAGGAATTATTGAGTTTTGAGTCCCTTTTGTGCATAGAAGTTCAAGGATTTTTTAAAAAAAGGAAAATGGATATCATACAGAAAAGGTAAATTTTGGTCCTACTTTATTGTTCAAAAACATTTAAACTTTGTTAAGTTGCATTACAATAGGTGCTCAATGGCACATGTCACATTAATAACCATTATAAACATTAGTGTAGTCTATGTGTTGGTGGTCCAACTAATTTCTCCTTTTAAAAATAATTTTGGTACTTTAATTGAATTTCCAATGACAAAATTTAGTCAATATTTTCTACACCTTGGGTCTAAAATTCACCCTAATAAAAATCCTAACCATGGAGTGATGTCTCACAATACCAAGAGTGGGATTTAGTTTTGAATTTATTGAATTTTCAACAATAAACTTGTTCAAAGAAATTGTCTGGCTTAATCGATTGATCCTATACAAATATTAAATCGTAGCCTTTGAATGTAGATATAGTCACTAGGAGGGCTTCACTCAAGAAGGTGAAGGTACCAATGTAGGTGTTGGTTCATCATGGCCATTCTCATTCACACTGCAAAGGGGTCATTAAGAGACCACCAACCCACCACTCTTGACCACCATAAAATTTCAGATTTTCCAAAGTAGCTTTTGCATGAGCTTGATGCTTAGAGCCCTAAATTTTGGATGAAAATAATGGATGGAACATGGATAAAAGGAATGAAAGGAAGATGGGTTCATTATTGGATGAAACTTCGTGGATGAAAACGTTTTGAAACATGTATCACAACTCACTTGCTCTTTTTTGTCTTGTCTCTTGCACTTAAAGATTATCATAGTTTTTCATTTCTCTACCTAGATGGCTCACAATAAGGTGTTGATCCTAAAAGTGAACATACAAAATGGACCAAGTGATGATGAAGAGGAGAAAAGGGAAGAAATTTGCGAATGATAACTTTTTCACTTTTTACAATAAAAAGGAA
>Ga0209208_10002844_pt1 | contig 24862 bp, 22 predicted proteins | sample S1TSphfallax_3_FD_187694 | JGI IMG/M metagenome (GOLD analysis project Ga0209208, IMG submission 187694) | Host-associated microbial communities from peat moss isolated from Minnesota, USA - S1T2_Fd - Sphagnum fallax MG (SPAdes) (version 2) | ecosystem: Host-associated > Plants > Peat moss >...
TGAAATTTGAGAAAAGAAAGTATGCGTAAGTTTAGGACATATCAATTTTGAAAAAAAAAGAAGAAAAAAAAAGTCCTATATATACCCGACAAGTATATCCAAGTAAAAAAATATACCTGCACAATATTGGTTGTTACACCGAAGATTAAAGGAATCCTGTGGGAGCAGCAAACCTTTCCAAAGCATTCTAGAGTACAAAAGGTTATTTATCTTAATGGCACAAAGTCTCTTTGATCAATGAATGCATCTTCTCTTTTTGATTTTGTCTTTCGGTCTATGAATGCATCACTGAGGGGGAGGTGCTTTCAATCACAAAGAAAGTGTGGGTGGAGATGCTCTTAAGAGATTTCATGAGTTTGTTTAGGTGCCTACCAACTTGGTCACCAAATGGTCCAACTGGGGAAGCCTCTCATTGAGTTGAACTCACATTCACAATAGAGCACCCACTGAAAATATTCATCCGTACCCAAGGGGTGATGCCTTAGCTATAGCCCTTGTTTGGGACCCTTGAACCTGAGAAAGGTTCTGGGTTCGAACCCACTGGTGTGCAGGTGAAAGTCCTTCTCTGCCACTGAGCTTGACTTGGGGGTGCCAATTGCTTGTCAGGTCAGGTCTGCTGTTGTGCATGAAAAAAACAAGAAAAATGCTTTGCCAATTTGTCTGGTGAGCTTCACATAAATAAATGTGCAGCCCCAGACTGTTCAAGTAAGGTTCACAAACGTAACGCCTCTGCCAACCTCGCATGTGATCTTTCATGTATTTTAGTGCCTCAACAAACCAAAGGAACTTATCTTGTTAATGTAACAAACATGCAAAAAACACTCATAAATTTCTTAGTGTTTTTGAAGGCCACATTATATCCATGAACATCCATCCTAGAAAAGAAGAGAATTCTATTCAAAAGAGAGATATATTACACCTTCTTATAGGTGTAAGGTCTCCCTTGTTCCTAAATAGTAGGCATGAGACCCCTCCCACTCCTATCACTTGTGATTTACATATGTTTAGGCTTATGATAAGGTTTACCTTGTGCCTTCCGATTGGAAAGGCTTCGAGGTGGGGGACCTTCCCCAAATGTGGGGATGGACTCAACTATTTCCCCTAATCCTAGGCCTGATTTTTTTGAATGCCCCCCACTTTAGGGCTTTAATTAACCTACATGTTTCAGAAGTTGGTAGGTAGTTTCTAACCACCATTGGGAGACAAGGTGATCTGCAATCCTTTCCCTTCCCCTTCAGCCATTGGAAGCAAAGTTCTTTCATTAAATTTAAGTCCAGGTTTTCTTACCAAATAATGTTGTGAGTGAGACCAAATGCACTAAAACAAGCCAATATCACACAATGCAAGAAACAAATGTTTTTAATGACCAAATGTTCCCATGTAGTAGTAATTCATTTGTGCATCCAATAAAATCATTTAGGTGATGTGATTGTGAAGGTTCTAGTGATCATTTACTACTAGTATGGCCTGTGCCATTGGCCCAAGTGTTCCCACTTCCTCAACTGATTTTTCCTTTCAAAACCTGGTTTTTTAAGAATTTATTGGAATTTTCAGCAGCAGAAATCATTAAAAAAAATCAATATCTCCCACATTCTGAATCCAAATCTTACCAAATAAATTCCATTAAATCCTGCTCATCAAGGTCTTTCCAACAACACCAAAGGCACATTCCAATTCCTCCAAAAAATTTAGCTACGATTAAATTTAATTTTCAAATTTAATTTTCAGTGAAGAAATCATTCAATATTCAAGAACTTCTACACCGTCCAAATGCCATGAAACTAAGCCAATGCACCCCTTCTCGTCAAGAGCTTTCCAAAGAGACCAAGAACGTGATCTGAAGGATCCCAATTTGGTGGATCTCATAAGTACAAACAAAACAAACAAACAACCTTCCTTCATAGATAGATGGAATGGGCAAGTGCCTGGCCATTGTGCTTAGTAACTGCCCTTAGTGAATGATTACGACACTCCATGTAATGATTATGGGAACTACATGGGAACTTGGGAATGACAAGGGAACATGATGAAAATTTCATGTGAACATTGTGAGAAATCAAAGAAACGTCACTAGAACATGCAAACATCATGAGAACATGAGAACAAGACATGGGAATCATTTTAAAAAAATACTGTACCTACAACTGATGTTCAACATTGGCCTTTGTGCTTGTACAATCTCCCTTTGCAACCCACCCACCCAAGCAATTATGTCCAAATTAAATTGCAAGTGATGTTTGCCCACAACTTGAACATAACATATGAATTCAGCATGGCCAAACCCAAGACAAAAGGTCTCATTCCCATAAGTTTTGGTTCAGATTACATGAGAGGTATAGATGAATTAGTATGCACAATTATGCCTTTTATGTTAGCTTGATATGGGATGTTATGAACTAGGGATTTTCATCATCCATCCTCACACCTTCCCGCATGGTCCATCATTTGAAAAATACAAGGTCCATTACATTGTGGTTGGGACTTTCCTTAGTTGATAGAACCAATGACATTAGTTTTGAATCAAATCACCACACACACACAACAATAGTTGAGGTGCATTTCAATCCACAAAGTACATCGGTTTACCTTTATGACCTTAAGAATTAAGTGAAGCATCACTAAAAGTTTCTTAACATGTTGTCACACTAGGTTATGAAGGAGTTTAAAAGCCTATCTGAAACCCCATAAGGATTTTTTGGTCATTAGATGATTGTCTCAAGCATAGTAGGAACCTTGGTATGACTACTTGTGACGTACCCTCAATATTGTCCATGTCCACCTATTTGCCATATCTAGTTCCATGGGTATGTATTATGTGCTATGGACTAAGTTTCATTGATTTCAGCTTTATTTTTTGTCATTTTAACCAAGGGCTTATTCAACCGTTGTCAACTTGCCAAAGACGAAAGGAACAAACATGTTCTAGTTCAAAAGTTGCAATTCAACCCTATTTTTATTGTTCACAACAATCGGATTGTTTTATTTCATAGTTAAATTCTTGATGTCTACGAACTTAGATGGGTTGGCAAAGTTGATGTTGACAATGAAACTTGTGTAGATGATTGGATTTTGAGTTGGGATTATGCTTAAGATTATCACCTTGTAGTTCATCATTAATTATTATCTCGGAAATAATAGTTGTCACATTTAAGATTGCTTTCGTGCTCATGACAAGTTTTAGGATTGAAGGTTGCTTCTATGAATATGATAAGAAATTAGATAAGCTATCAAATTATATTTTGATACATATGCCCAATTGGGTCCACATACTACACCCCATGCAACCCCATTGTAAAAGGCATCCCGATCCTGGCAAGGTTGACAACAACCTTTTGCAAGGTTAAAGAATGTTCATGGTAAACTTAAGAATGGAACAATTAACAAACTGAAACTAAACATCACGAGTGGAAGGATTTTCAAGATACTCTTCTCTTATTTACGAGTGACAAAGACAATTTGGTACTTTCATCACCATCAAATACAATTGTTGTTAAAAATTGTTGGATGCTTGGGTGGAATTACATATGCCAAGGTGCAAAACTCCCCGTGTTCAGTATTGTAAATGATATTAACATCAAGGTTTACATGTGTTTTTAGAAAGGAGAAAATAATCGTAATATATGTTGGAATGGTAGGACATGTAGCATCTTGATATGACATTGTTATAAATTACATGCCACCATTTGTTCACCACCCATTCCAAAACTTTGTGCATGCAAGTTAAGTAGCAATGGATGAACATACTTGGCTTGGTGGGACCTGACAATTCCTCCATAAAAACCCTAATTTAATCCAGGATTAAAAAATTTCCCCATGCTTATAGTCCTTAAGGAGAAGCAATTCATTTGCAAGGCACCAAAGAACTACATCATCTCAAATACACTCTATTCCTCCAAAGAACATGAGGTTCAACTAACAAGTAAAGACAAAAATAAGGAGAGTTGGTTGGTAGTGTGATTTTCAAGTCTAATTTAAAATTCCTCATAGTTTGGTTTGGTAAGCATCTAAATATCATATATTCCTCCATTGGGTCTACCGTTCTAATCGTTCTAGAAGCTTCTTTTTCTTCTTCAACTTGCACAAATTTACATGCCACACAAACAAGATTGTTAGAAGAGGTTGGTCCACATGGGGTTTTATTTTTGTTTTTAGGGCTTTTTGAACCCCTTTTTGGGGAAAAAAAAATCTTGGATACACTATGTATTTCTCCAGTTTCATTTTCAATAGATTTGATTTTTTGGGGGAAAAAAATTTCCACTTTTTTGACATCACAAAATTGAAAATAAAATAAAATGTAGTATTGACTCTAGTGTTTTTTTCTTATTCATTATTATTATTTTTACTGATTTTTTGTTTTGAAAATGTTGGAAAAATTTCAGAATTTTTTTTGGAATTTTTCATTATTTTCCCTAAAGTAGATTAAAATATTTTTTCTGTTTTTTTCAAAACATATCCAAATTTTCTATATCAAAAAATTATAAAAATAAAAATAAATAAATAAATAAAAACCCTGAAAGGCTCTGGATAAAAAGACTTATTGCCCCATTGGTTCTAACTTCTAACCTTATTAGGGTGGCTATGGATAAAAAGGCTCTTATCAGCATCGAGTTTAGCATGGCGCATCCAATCCAAGGCTCTCAAAAATATATATTTAAAAAATCTGGATACAAGCAAATTTGTCCTTTTGTCCTTATACCAGCTTCCCCCATTTAATAAATTAAAATAAATTAAAATAATTTTTATTTAAATTTTAGAATTAAGTTTTTTTCTACTTAAATTTAAAAAATTAAGTATTTATTTAAAATTTCGAAATAATTTTCTGTGTGTGTCCTACCAATGGAGGGGCCAGCCTATGATTCGGTGGGCGGTCAAAAAGCAAGTGCATACGGAAAAGCAGATTAGGGTTGCGTGCGGCGCGAGGTGAGCACACGCCTCTCATTCCGTCTTGACATATATTGGCCGTCGATTCTCCGGAGGTGACATCCGACGGTGCGAACTCCCGGATCTCTAGAACTGATCTCTGTTCTTAAACATCGCCACGTAACACCAAGCGCGTGCCTTCCACACTCCCAACTGCCCTTTTCCGTCTCTCCCTCTTCCCCTTCTCTCTGTGTCTCGCTGTGTTTCTCTTCTCTCTTTCGTCGCTTGTCGATTTCTCAGCGAAGCGGATTCCGAGACTGTTTTCGCTCACAAGACTTGCTGCTGCAACCGGTTTTGGATTCGCTCCCGGAAAGCTTCGATTTTGTGCTTCTTTTGAATCCAAAAACTGCAGTCTTTTGGTCCATCCTACATACCTAATTTCACAGATTCCGCTCTCTTCTTGTACTATGTTTTTGTGTAGGGCGTCCAACCCTTGTTTTGCTCTTCTTCCTCTGCTTCTCTGATTTCCTCTTCTTGTCCAAGTATTGGGCTTGGAGAGTGCGTTCATTCCGAGTGAGTTCATTTCCCTGATTTTCTTGGATTTTTTTTAATTTTTAATTTTTGCTTGCGGGGAACAGCTCCGATAGGACTGTCCTTTTGGGAGGAAAGAAATGGGTGAGGAAGCAAGTCCAGCATCTTATGTTGTTGAACGGGGTTCAAATGGGTTTCAAGGGTGGAGCTCCAATGTTGTTGATCTTGAAGCTCCTGCTCCGGGTGCAGCTGCTTCTTCACTTGAGAACTCACTGGAGATTTCACATACTAGCGGTGATGTTGGAGGAAGAAGTGAAGAAGAAGGATCGGATGTTGGGCTATGTGAGCACAAGCACTACTCACATCGATCCCCATGGCTGAGAGCTATGGTATTGGGTGCCAATGATGGCTTGGTTTCCATTGCGTCTTTGATGCTGGGAGTTGGCGCTGTGAAAAATGACGCCAAGTCTATGATTGTGAGTGGGATAGCAGGCTTAGTTGCAGGAGCTTGCAGTATGGCCATTGGCGAATTTGTGTCCGTCTTCTCACAGCGAGATTCTGAGCTAGCTGATGTCGAAAAGGAGCGTCAGGTACAAACCACAACCCTATCTATCAATACCAATCCTCATCTCTTTGTGAAGTTTTCTTCTGAGTTGCTGTCGCATCTTTGCAACGACTTCCAACTGCAATGTGCTGCTCCAAGAGCTGGAAACTGGCCATGGTTGTACTAGTTACTACTAGGTCACACACCATGTGTAACTCTCACAAATCATGCCAACAGATGCTGATTTCTCTCTTCTTCTGTTGTTGCGCTTTGCAAATTATGTACCTGTGATGCAGGAGCACATGAAAGGACCAGAGGCTCGGGCCCGAGAACTTGAAGAACTCACACAAATTTATGTTGCACGAGGCCTCTCCTACAGCCTTGCAAAGCAGGTACAACAGATTGATCACAGCTTGGAACATGGATTATTGTACACTCCAATTTCAATTAACAAGCTTTTCCCTTTCTTATGCTGACAACTTAATTCCATGTAGTCTGTGCCTTTGAAGATCCCAGAGTTTTAATTTATGAAATTCTTTGTCTGTCTGGCTGCTTTGTTAATCAGGTGGCAGAAGAGCTAACACTGGGTGATGCTCTTAAGGCGCATGCTCGAGATGAGCTTGGAATTGACATGGATGAGCTTTCCAATCCAATGCAAGCTGCAGTGGCATCAGCAGTGGCTTTTTCTTTGGGAGCTGCAATACCATTACTTGCAGGTTCTTTCATTGTGGACACCAAGTACAGAATCGTTTCCATTGTTGTGACCTCCACTTTCGCACTTGCAGGCTTTGGAGCTGTGGGTGCCAGATTGGGTGGTGCTGGTCTGTTCAAGGCAGCTACTCGTGTGTTGATAGGAGGTTGGATTGCAATGCTCATCACATATGGGGTTCTGTGCCTTTGCAATACAATTGGAGTTTGATTTGGTTTTTCACAGCAGATTTTATTTTATTTTATTTTTTCCCAAAAGAAAAAGGCAACAATCTATGAATTGTCAGGATGGATTAGCTTAATCAAACTAGGAGAAGGATTAGGAGCATCCCTAGAGACAATCAACATCTATAAAAGAAACCTTTTGCTTTAATGTGATCTACAAAAGAGACAAAATTTTGTGCATTGTTGTGAATTTTTTGGAAATTTTCATTTCAAATTCAAGTTTTAGAAAACATAATCGCCAAAATAGAAAAAAAAACTGTCAAAAATTGCCAGATCCAAGTAGGTACCTAAAAATATATAAAGATGAATAATTGTGTTTCCTTTCATATTTTTTAAAGCCAAATTTGGTTAAATCTGCTTATGGATGATCACCACCACCTCAGCTACATCAAGAAATTGACAAAAATGAAAAAAAAAGAGAAAGAACTGGAACCTATTGTCTACACATGGTGATTTCAGAAAAATAAAATAAAATAAAATAAAATCCTTGAAATCTGGGGCATATTTTTCACAAAAATCCTTTTGCACGAGTCACACTGGATTGTTTTTTGCAATAATATTTTTCACACACTCTCCAACTTTATTTATTCCTCCTCCAAGTCTCTAAGCATTACTATGTAGCTCAGAAATTCTGTTCGAATTTCTGCATAAATTGTCTTTTGTAGTTTTGCCACAAAACAAATAAGTACCCCAAATAATCTAGCTGGAGTACATAGCCTTGCTATGCACAAATTAATTCCCTTTTTTAATTGCCAGAAAATCTAAAAAATAACTGTCCATCATGCCAAAAATCTGAAAGAAACTCTCAAAGCACACTAGCTTCACTATTTAGTATAATGCCAAATTGTAAATTATTATTATTATTTACTGCCGAATGAACGTAAATCACACAAAAAAATTAAATTTATTAGGCACCTTGCTGCCAAACCAGGCTGCATAATAGTAGCCTAGGAGTAGCTGTAGTAGTTTGGCAAGAAAATTAATAAGGAACCCAATTCTCTAATTTTGGCTAATCAAATCCCTCTAATCTCCACATATCTTAATAAGTTTCCAAACAAAACATGGATGGAGAATAATATTGCAGACAAAATCGAAGTTTAGCCAAAAAGTTCTTTGCAATTTGCCAATTTCAATTCTTTCCAAAGTTTAGCAGTAGAGTTTTGGAAGTTTGGAAGCTTGGGATGATGAACTCGTTGAGCTTTTGAAGTTTTATTTGTTTGTTTTGTTTTGTTTTGATTTGGTTTTGTTTTTTTTCTTAAAAGAGAAGTTCTTTGTTGTAGAATCTGGAGAAGCTCGAGAGAAATTGAAGACTGATCGAGGAGGAAGAGGAGGAGCTGGATCAACAACCCCGCAAGCAAATTTCTCGAGATCATAGTCTCACTAGAGGTACGCGAACTGTTGATCTTTACTCAAGATTCAAATCTTCTTAGCTTAGCCCACATGTACCCAGCTCGCGTAACTCGGAACGCCGTCAGAGACAGCGAACAACATGTAGTAAGCTGAAGGAGCGATCACAGAACTGGGTGGCGCTGTGGTGGTCACTGTATAAGCGCCGCCTCCTGCATCAGTTGGGACTGCAGTTTCCAGTTGTAATAGTCTTTGTCCCTGCAGCAACAGCAAGCACCACCAACACCAACAAGATTCGAGAATCGCCTTAGGGAAGGTTGTAATTGCTTGTACATTTTGTCAAGCATCTGAAATAAATTAATGGGTATGAATCTAGTTTGTTATGAAGCCAGTTACTGCTACCCACTAGCTTCAGAATTGCAACAAAAACATGTGATGAAGCTCCTGCTGCTGCAGAGCATACTCAGTCTTACCTGAGAAAAGGAATGTGTTGAGTATGGAGGGCTGAGAAGATTCAGATCGATGAAGAGTGGATTCCCACCAGCAACTGTAACTGCAAAAGCTTGACCGTAGGCTAACTCCGCGGGAGGATCGGTGATGGCGGGTTGTGCACCGCCGCCAAGGTAAGGAGGTGAGAAAGCCTCGATTCTCAGCTCCGTGGGAAGATATCCAGTCAGGGTGTAGAATTGGTGGGTGTTGCTGCCGGCGATCAAGACGCGTCCGTCGGGGAGGACATTGGCTGTTGAATGGTAGACGCGAGGAATATCCGTCGCTGTTAGGGTTTGGAAACGTGTCCCTGCAGCAGCGTTAGGGTTGTACAAGACCGGAGTTTGCACTGGGTTCTGTGCATTCCCCCACCCTTGAGCTCCATTCCCAGCTCCGTTGATGATGAGCACGTTGCGATCCGGCAACAGCAGCATGTCGCCCATGTTTCGTCTCATGGGCATATTCTCCATAGCCCAAGCTGGAGCTGCGTCTAGTGGACTGATTCTTCCACATGTGATCGATGCCGGCAATGCCGCTGCCGGGTTCAGGAATGCACCGTATGTGGATCCGCCACAGAGAAGAATTTCCGCATCTGTCCATCCGTTGAATCCGCTCAATGGTAGCATCGCCGAGCTCCCGGCCGACGGATAGTTCCGCGGCTCGCCTGGGATCGTTGGGAGATTCGCTACCACGCTGTTAGTCGTCCAGTCGAAGAGGATGGAATCCCTGTTCGCAAAGATGAAGAGCTGGTTGTTGGGTAGCAGGTGCACGTAAGGATAAAGATTGTCGTTCTGAGCATCATTTGTCTGCATGAATTCAGCAAAAACACAATCCAGATTGATGATTATAAGTCGCAAACAACCCATGATCTACGGTACTAAAAGGCAAGCTGCGAGCTCAAGGACGCAGGATGTAAAATACAGTGCTGGTGCAGGTTGTTGCAGTTTGCATGCTCGAGAACTAACTTGCAGCTGCAAGCATCAGATTCCAGAACCAGCCATAGATGCAGCTGAGAGCAGCTCGAGTTAATTGTGATCCTTACGTTTGCAATGAGAGGAATGTACACAGGAGCTCCGCTCGACGGGACGTACTCCACTGTATCGCAACTGCGTCCGCCGATGACGGCTTGACTTCCGTCCGGCAGGCGCTGGTTGGTGGCGTACCAGCGGCCGTCCTGCAATGGGGTATCGGTCTCCACCCAGTCGCAATCACCATCTGCTGCGCACGGAGTGAAAGTTCGGATCTGCAGGCACATGAATGAACCGGAGATTGAGCAAGATTAATGCAGCTTGAAGAAGAAGGATGTTTGATCGATCCCGAAGCTCAGACATGCAATCCTGGCAGCAAATGATCATCTTCGGACCCGGATATATCTTTTGCAGCAGCTCAGCTGCAGCATCGATCGTAGAAGATGCAACAGAAGGTTCAAGAGTCTATATATACAGCTTATAGCCTGGACATGCACTTGAGCAACTTCTTACCTTGGAGAATCCATCGTTGTCTCCACCTGTTTGCACTAGAGTGCCATCGGGGTCGAATTGTCCCGAGGAACACCAGGTGTCTGTTTGTATGAAGAGAGGTCTGACGGTCCCGGAAGCAGGGTCGTAGACGGCAGAGTGTGCTGTGCAGTCGTATGTCAAGGTCTACGCCCGCGTGCAGATGATGAAAACATGCAGACGCAGCAGCAGTAAATGCAGTCTAAATTAGTACAGTAGGATCTAGAGCTGGTAATTCTAGTCCTCAACAAGCAGCTTGAAAATTGCAGCAGCTCATGCAAGAAGATTGCGCTCTGAGCTGGAAGCTGCTGATGAATTTGCAGCTATAAATACTGCACGACGTGACCATCATGCATGCATGGATGCATGATTCAAAAGGAATTACACGAGATCGCATGAGATCGATCGATCATGAGGGACGAGCAAGCTCACCTCGTCGTTGGGATCGTTGCGGCACTCGCCATTGGGTAAGGGGAGCTGCGAAGCTCCGATGTCGGTTCTGTCCAGCAACACAACAGTGCCGTAATGCGTAACCGCAGTATGCATGGACGCAATGCCTGCGTTCTCAACCACAACTTCCCATGACCCTTGCGCCTCTACTACTTGCACCAGTAAGTCTAAGCTACTCAGGAGCAGAAGAAACGCGCCCAAGATCATGATCAGTAACATCCGCGAGCTGCTCAAAATTCCAGAAGAAGAAGAAGAAGAAGAAGAAGAATCCATCATACTACAATTCCACTGATCCAGCAACTGCAGCTCCACACTACACCCGAGTAATTGCAGCAACAGCGGGATACTACTACAAAATACCAGAGCTCACCACAAAACTGTCAGACAGTGTGATGCATTCCACATTGCCCCGCTGCTGATCGACTCCATATAGTCCATGGTTTGCAACTGCCCCATTGCTGCTGCCGGTGGGGTCCAGCTCCATGGCACCAGCCAGCCAGCCATGGATTCGGCCTGCAGCCTTGATCCTATGCAAACAAGGACTTGGGAAACCGACCAACTAAAAAGAAAAAGAAAAGAAAAGCTCAAGGAACTTGGGTGGAGCTGCAATAATAATGCAACGCTCGGTAATTGGCATCTTCTGCAACTCTGGACATGACGCTGCATCCGTTTCTTTGCTGCAGCAGGCCCCATGAAAGCTACCAGCAACAACAAGCAGCAGCAGCTGCAAAAGCTCTTCCCACCGGCTTCTTTGTCAGTCCCTCCGACAATCCCTCCCTCGAAGAAGAAGAAGAAGAAGAAAAAGAAGCAGCTCCTCCGCCACTGCCGCTGCTCTCCTTGTTCTTCCTCGTGCTTGTCCGGAGAGTTGTCGCTGCTGCTGCTACGTCCTCTCTAATAATACCATATCATTTGCCTTCTTCATCTGTCAAGGGAATATAAACAACAAGCAAAGAACAGAACGTTTTCTCAACGTGTTTACAGAAATCCTTCCACGCGTTCTTTTTCTAGCCATCTACTTTTATGGGGAATCCATATAGTTTTTTTTGTAAATGTAAATACTTTTTTATATATTTATATTTATATATATATATATTTAAAACAATTATTTGAAATTATTTATGTAGGTTTTTTTGTGGCTAGTTTTTGCACCTTGGCCAAAAAATGATAATTAAAAGAATTAGAATTTGGAATGATGTGTTGCATATGATTGAGTTTATATATTTATTTATTTATTTATTTTTATACACACACACACCCACACACACACACACACACACATATATCATTCTTGAAAACATGAGTGAATTTTTGTTTTTTGGAAGAAATGTCACCACTATTCAACTACCCCCAAAAGTGATAATTAGGTAAATAAATTGATAAATACATAATTGGGAGGGGGTTGGGGGGTAGGTGTTCTTTTCTTTTTTTTAATTTTTTGAATTTAAATGTGATGTAATGAAATTGGCAATCACAAGAAGATTTAGCCAAATTTGGCTATAGAGCAAATATGAAACTAAAGAAATTTGAGAATCTTTTTATATTTTGGCTATATTGTAGGAATCTAGTGATTTCAAAAACCAATTTTTAAAAAAATCTGGGTAACTAGGGCCCCTTCTTTTGGGGAAACAAAATCCTTTTGATATGTTAAAATTGTATTTTTGAGACTGAAAACATGCGAATTGGGCCATCCATTTTTTTTTTTAAAAACCTTTAAGTAGGTCAAAATCATATGTTTCAGGTTGAAAATTTATTTAACAATGCCCAAAATTAAAATTTATTGATATGCATTCACCTTCCCTTGTTGAAATGCAATCTTTTTAGTGAGTGAGGACTATGTTTATGCTTAGACATGAGGATGCACCCAAATAATGTTCAATATTTAAAGGTATTAATGCTATTAATTTGACCTATTAATTAGTGGTAATATTGAAATTTGCGTACTATTAACACCACTTATGGTATTAGTTTCCGAAGCTACAAAATTAATCATATGCAATTCAGCTTCCCTTGCTGAAATCCAATGTTTGTGAGATTATTCATCCAAAATTTGAAAATTGGAAGGAAAATAAGAGCAACTCAATCTATGCTCAGAATGTGGCCCACAAAAAAGAAACTGGATGAAGAAGCGTCAAAATATGCAGGTTTAGCTCCCAAAACTGGTTATGGCCCTACATATTTTCACGTGATGGTGAGGCTTGTAAAAGGCATTGAAAAACCCGATACCTGCTGTTGATTGGCTAGATAGTTTGATTGCTCAAGGTGGGCTGCTGTTAGTAATCTCCCACCCATTTGCACTCCCAGTTTTAGTTGTATGGGTTTAGGGTTTTAGCGTTGGAAACAAGTAATTAACCAAACTTGGATGTGAAAAATATTTTTGCAGGGTCACATACTCAGTACAACTTCAAACTCGTCTAAGTTGCAACACTAAAGAACATAGTACATGTTTTTAAAGTGGTTTAGAATTTTTGCATACATACGCCAAAATTGTTTATCTTTCAGACCACCGCCTATTCATCCAGCCATGAAGATCTCTACCTAGTTATGCAGTAATGAATTTGGTGATTGAACACAAGTTGGTTTGAGTTGCAATTTGGGGAAGGCGATTTCTGACTGACTTTGTAGTCAATCAAGCCTTGTGGAACAGAATATAGTCATATACGAATCAACTGGTAGGCTTTGGGATGATTGATTGTTCAAGAGGCATCATCATCCCCCACCAATCTCTTGTAGTAGCCAACCTGACAACCATTTCTAGTCAATGTTATTGTGGCCAGAACTTTTCAAGTACCGCATCATTGGGTTGTTGGGCTTGAACTATTGGGAATGAGTACTTGCCTGTTGGAGCTTGGTAACATCGCCCCTAAGCATACCCAGACTCTAGCACAAAAGAAAGAATGTGAGTGGGGAAGTTTGCAAACGACAAGTGAACCGAGCTGATCAGTTGATCACTTTACGTTATTAATGGAAGCTATTTGCTTTGTAACTTGGGAAATATGGTTGTGTTATTTTTCATTCATCTTGATAACTTGCAACACAAAACTTTGTTGGGTGAAGATTGATTGAGAAGGCCAATTTATGTCTTGATAAAAGTTAGAATAGGTCGCCACAATTTTGGAATCAGGTTACTTAGTACTTAGTTGAAGCAAAAATGGCAGACAAGGCAGCAGCAAGCCAACAAGTCCTTTTGGGAGAGGCGGTGGTGAAGGGAGTTGAATTTTTTGGATTTTGATGTTCCCAATGAGTTCACACCAAGTTCCAAACGTGTTCAAATCAAGTTTCCAATCTATGTTCCCAATAGAACCACATGATATCACAAAATGAAAGCACTTCTAAAATTGGATTTTGGGAGTGCAAACTTCCATTTAGGGGTTTGTCCAAAGTTTGAGAAATAGTCTGTCCAAAGTCCTTACAATGACCGCACAATTGAACATAAAACACATCAACATTAACAACTGAAATTTGTTACAGACTAAATGAAGAAGAAGCCATGGCAAGTGATCCAAAGTGTTTGTAGCTCTGAAATTTCACTAGGGTGGTGCAGAGTTTCCTTTCTTGTCACATTCCAGGGTAGGAATTGTTACACTCCAGAACCATGGTAGTTGATGAATTATATGGTGATTTCCATGCACTACTCATCTTACTAGGCTTGACGTGTTCCTATGTGAAATTGACCTGGTGTAATAACCACTAGATACTTGTCAAACATGTTTGGTAGTTTTCAAGAGTGAAAGGGTGGGGTCAAAGGGTCATCACAATTGGGATCAAATTCATCAATGGTAGTTTATTTATTTTAATAAAGAAAACAAGGAATTGTGAGGAAGACGATGTCAATGATAAAAAAAAATATTCATGAATTTGTTTTTTAATGTATGGTTGGTAGTTCTCCAGATTCATGATATAGTGGGGGCGAAGGACTTATAATTTGTTCAACTATAACCTCATGATTGTATGTATATAAACAATCAAAATGAAAGAGCAAATTCTTATACCTAGTTGGGTTTTGTACAAGTCGTCTCATGATCCTAACAATATTTTTTATGTCAGTGGGTAATGGTTTTGGTTCTTCAAAGAGAGGAGGAGCACAACAACTTCCTCCACCCCTCACACACTTCTTCTCCCAACTCAATCAAAAAAAAATTACATCACTCCAATGATTCAAGTTTTTCTTTGAAACACACACACAGATAAGGCCATATAATAGTACCCTCTGTGTATTCTGGCATATGAATTGGATACTAGATAGATATGGTTGGTAAGTAGGTAGGTAGTCCTCTGGCATATGAATTGGATATTACATGGATATGGTTGGTAGGTAGGTAGTCCTCAAGAGTGATCCTCTACAGACCAGAGTCACCCATTCTAACATCATGTAACTGAATCTGGATGATTCATTTCAATTGGATTTAACTCACTCATTTGGGTGCATCCATCCTCACCTGCATGTCCATGAAAAATACAAAAGAGAGCAAATGCAACTGCACAAGTCACAGACTATCTCAATGTGTGCCTCTCTATGAGTCTTTTGTTTGATTGGCAAGATATCACCAAAAAGAGAAAAAAAAGCTTAAAAATTTCGAAAGTGATGTGATTTTTAAGCATGTTTCAATCACCTGAAGTGGCAAAGAAAAATAGTAAAAATTTGCCAAATTTGTGCTTCATCGATAGTGTACAGTCAGATTGGTTAAATCTTCTTTGGGTGATTGCCACTTTCTCTAGATCTTCAAATGAATGATTGTTTCTTTTGCTGCATCAGAAAATTCCAGAAGATAACATTACCCTTTATGCCAAGGATTGGTTACCTTTTTCATGGTTTTTATTTTTTCATGTGATGAATAAAATTATGTTTGGATTTTTATTTTTATAATTATTTTTTTCATATTTCGTGTTCTTGTTCAAAATCATAATTTGTAGCAAGGTTGAACTCATGAGTTTGTAATTGTCAATTGAGCAAGACTCTGGCCTTTGACCTACGGGTTATTAGGGTGAATCGCACTCTTTCAAACTGCATGCAACACGATCATGAGGTCTAATAAATAGTTTACAAAGTGCTTATGGATTGTGGCAGAATCCCTCCCAAACACCAATTGCATCCAACAGAATGTTATTGAATTTCCAATGGGACAATGTATGGATGACTTTGAAGGGCTCTCAATTTTCATGGTCACAAGCCCTTATTCTAGTGCAAGGAGGTTGTACTAACCAGTCTTTTCATGAGTCAATTTGGGATGTGGAAATAAAGAGATGATACTCTTAACACCTTTTCTTGAAAAATAGCTCTTTTTTGTGGGTGTGTGATTTGGGGCTTTGGAGTGTCGTGTTTAGAGTTTATCACATATTGAAATGAGGGAGGTAGAAATGGGTACAAGTCTAGATCTCACAAGGGTTGTTGTGAGTATACATGGTCCCAATTGGGAACCGAGTTGTGACAATGTTTGTGATTATTTGGAAGGCATTCAAAATCCCATCCATAAAGTTTAACTGGGTACCTATGTATGCCTTTGACTATAGAAGGCCATTTCTCTAATGAATTGGTATGTAAGAAACCACAAGTGTTGTAATTTAAAATACCCTACCTCATAACCAGTGTTGTGCGAGTATATAGATTTACACATACCTAGTCCTGGTATCTGTAGTATCATGGAGCAGGTATGAATCAGTTTTGGGCGGGTATCACAATTTTATGATACCTGCCAGGTTCAGTTTTCACAAAGTAATTTACAAAAGGGTCTGGTTCTCCCCCAAAAAAAAATTCTAAAATTTTTAGACCGGGCAAGGGTATCAACATTTTTATAAAAAAAATTAAACCAGTTCTCACAATGCCAGTTCTCAGAAATTTGAGAATAGCCAGTTATCCTTTGTTGATTCGCACCAACCAGGTATTACTTTATATTTTTTATTAAAAAATTTAAAAATTAAAATTAAAATTAAATTAAATAGCTATTTATTTGAAAAAAAAATTTAAAGACAAATCTGGCTTTTTGAAAAAATTCAAAATGAATGGACCTCTAATTAAGGTTTTTCAAAGAATTTTAAAATAAATCATCATTGAAAATAATCTTTCCAAACATCATTATCATCTAACCTGGCCTACCATTAATAAGAACTTACAACCAAATATTAACCCTCCCTTGGATCTCCCATCTCCCAAGGCAAATTAGACATGACAAGCAAATTTTGATGTGGGTCTAGTGATGAAAATCTCTTTTTTTTAGCCCTAAATAAATTAGATTGACTTAACACCGTACCTCCAAAGTTCAAACCCATGGTCCATGAATGATTAACAAGATCCAATAAATAAAATGTTGTTCCCATCTGCATACAAACATAATTAAGTTTGATGCTCATAATTTCATTCTCGTTGCTTACTTGTATTATTTTTTTATGGTGGTTAAACCTTAAGACCCTAACTCATGTAAGGGGTTAGACCTTACCTGGTTCTCAAAAAAAATTGGTTTTTTTTTTAAAAACTAGTTCTCACATCTAGTTTTCACAAAAGTGAAAACTAGTAGTTCAGTTTTCAATTGGGGTATCATTCATGGTGATACCTTGAAGGGATCATACTAGGACGCCCAAATAATACCCAGGGGATGCCTAAAAATATTTATGATACCCACCCAACACTAGTATGAATCTAGTTAATGTGTTCAAGTTTGAACCTTCATCCTTCACATATGCAATAATTTTTTGTGTGAATTTGAATTTGGCAAGTTAAGGTTTTACAATTTTGCTAAAGCAACAATCATAGTGTTGAGTGTTTCAAAAAAACCAACATTTACATGCTTAAAAACCCATGCATCATCAAAGAAGTTCACAACCAAAAACAAAAGTGTCAAATCCACTTCAATTCATTCGCAAATAAAAAATGACACTAGTTGTAACACAAGTAGATAAGGCATGATATAAATATGTATCCATAATCTTCTATAGCATGGAAAGAATGTGGTCTTCCATTAATTGCCTTCAACTTGGAAATCACATTTTGTTATCCTTGCACATAACAAGACTATGGAGCCATGATGAATCAACACTAAACAAGGATTCATAGCCCTTGGTAATGTACAAAACCAAATCTTCAATGAACTTTAGTTGTGCATGATCACCTTTTTGTAGCCAATGCCTCTTCCAAAAAAATCAATTATTATTGATGGTGTGATGGTCTTCCTCTTCTTACACTTCTACCAACCTCCATCATCCCCATCTTCAACCTATTTCACACATACCTTGTATTTTGTTAGTTCAATAATATGTTTATGCATCAAGTGTTTTTTCATATTAGTGCTACCATGAAAAGGATTATATTGAATAATTCCTATTTTGTTACAAATGGTATTACTATGGGAACTTGACGCAAAACCATCACATTTACTAGTGCTTGATTCAAGGTGGCAAATAATGCACCTCAACATTTGGATTATAGCCACATCAAGCAACATGATCTTTTGCTACAACAAAAAGAAAGCCTAAACTACATTTCTTTTGTGATAAGCTACCCAATACTTTTAATTGGCTTTTAATGCAAACAATAACATTATCCAAATGGCTTGTGCTTCAATAACCAACATGTCCTCTAAGGTTTCAGCAATGCCAAACATTTATGTTTCTCCACCTAGTATTTTGCCTTGCTTCTGCTACAACTCAAAAGGTATTAGTTGTCTCCCTCCCTTCACCCGCCAAACATGGTTCATGATCAAAGAACACGGTTTCCTTCATGACTTTTAAACCCTGAAACTATAACATGTAAATCTTTGATTTTATTGACTAAAAAAACTAGATGAGACATGAAACTCACAAAGTGAAACCAAAGAGAGTTTTAGGTTCAAGCATCAACAAATTACAACCTACATTTCAAGTTGATTGATGTCGCAACCCTAGTCTTGGGCTCGTAACCAAAACAAAGGCTTACAAAGTTGCGGGCTAAGAGGGAAGCCCAGTAGTCACATTGCATGCTCTTGGGACTATAAGAAAAAGTGAAGGAATGAACCTTGACACTCCTAAAAGAGCTTCCACTTTAGGAGTTTGAGTCCTAGTGGACTTCCGAACTTTCAAAGGGCGATTGCAAGGGTCAAAACTCAATGGATTGAGGAGTTCTTTATATCATTAGAAAGCTATCAAAACGTGGATGTCTAAAATGGGCTCGCATGACCCATTTGGACATCTAAAACACAAGTTATGGCCAAAAGAAAAGCCAGAAATCAAAATGGCAATTTGACTTTCAACCATTAAAAGTCGAGAATCAACCCGATTTCCTTGCATGCAGGTGGCATTCAACATACCATTCGAAAGCTTTTGACAAGGGCTACAACTTTGCTTCAAACCTCATTTCAATCGAAGGTCTGCACGCAAAGTTATGGGGCCCCAAAGTCGCGAAAGTCCCAACTTTGGCAATTTGGATGTGGGCTTCATGGAGAAATACATAGTATACTATAAGGGGGAAGGTGGTGGCTTCCCCCAAATTTGGGCCATGGTGAATCTTGTGAGTCCGAGTTACCCTTGGCTCGTCCTAACACCAAAAGTGCTCCAACTATGCATTAACCACCTTGCGTTTGGTTTTGTGCAGGTCCATGTGAGTAGTTGATGTTTGTCATTCTTCCTAGTCCCATCCCGGAGCTCCAACACGCCCCTCTACCCCCAAAGTGCTGCGAACCAAGGAGCGTGCCCTAACTCCTTGCTCTTCTGTTGTTTTCACTTCAGATTCACGCTTAAATTTATCAAGGAGCTTGGGAACGCGTCAATTGAACATTTAAGACAAAAAAAAACTTGAACATCATCAAATGTCAAACTCCCTATTTTTCTAATGTTGGGGCAATATGGTTTGACATGTAATGTTATTGCATGCCACCAACTTTCAAGCACTATGGTTTTTTGGTGTCAAATGTTGACCATAATCAAAAATCACACTAACTTACTACTGAACTTGTCATGGTTGTAAATTGTTAACAATTCAATCCACAAAATAGAATGGGAATGATCACAAGGGTAACAACACCAAATTAAGCTTGACCCTAACCACCATATGCACATGAAAAAAATATTAAAAGACAATTATGCATAGCCAAACTTTTACTCATTCATATGCAAACAAAAAAAATCACAAAAACTTAATGTGAGGAAGCTTACTATTTTTTTCAACACCGTTTAATGTTATCATTGTGAAACACAGCTCCCAAAGATCTTTTTTTTGCAATTCCAAACCTTCACATCTACTCATTACTTAAAACTAAAGCACCATACTTAGGACCATGGACTCATGTGTGCATATAAATTGAAGTTCCTAATATTAATGCAATACTAAGATTTCAATGAAACACTGTAAAAAACACTTAAGTCCTAAATATGAATCATAGTATCAAAGATGAAAAGACTAATTTGGTTTGTTATGAGGTAGGGTATAGCATATGTGAAAACCAACAAATATGTTATGAGCCTAGGTATTGGCAAGACCTTATATTAAGCTAATATGGTTTTTTAATATTAATTAAGGTTCATACCAAAGTTGATACCCTGGTTTACCCTTATATATCCACACAACAATGTTCATAACCTATTTTTTTGAACTTTGTAAGCATTTAACCGTTTTAAAAAAACACCTAAAAATTACTAAGGTTTTTTGTTTTACCCTTTTTGTGTTTAATGATATATCCCCCAAAGTTTAATTTTTAAAAATAAAGTTATAGTGACAAGTGTTAAGGTTTGAAAAATGATGTAAAGCATTTCGAAATATTTCCTCATGCAGTGATGTAAACCACTCATCCATGAATATCACTCCTAAAAAAGAAAAATGATCTTTACACCTACTTCTTAGGAGTGGGAAGGATCTCACTCTTATTTAGCATAATTTCCCTCCCACTAGGCATAAAAACCTTTTTCCTCATACACCTCATAATCTACAAATGTTTAGGATCATTTAAGGTTTGCCTAACCCCTTACAATGGATAAAGCCCATGGTTGAAAAACATTTTTTAAACATGGGGCTAGGTTCAATTACCCATCTCCTCCTACCTAGGCCCCTTATTTTGTGACTACACTCACTGACGCACCCCCAACCTCCTTGATGGACTGAACTATGAATCCAAAGGTGAAGACAATAAAAGGAGAAGGAGTTGGGGCACGCTCCTTAGCTCGCAACACTTCGAGGTTAGAAGGGCATGCTGGAGTTCTAGGATGGGGATTGAAATATTGACAAACAAATCAATTACTTACATGGACCTGCACAAACCAAACAACAAGTTGGTTAGTGCATAGTTGGACCACTTTTGGTGCACGAACGAGCTGTTGACAAACACAGATTCAGAATACTCACCACGGCCCAAATTTGGGGGAAGTCACCACCTTCCCCCTCATAGTATTTTTTGTGCCCGACCATGACGCCAACACCCAAATGTCATTTTGTCTGGAAATTCCCAAAATTGGGACTCCTACAACTTTGAACGCCCATAACTTTGTGTGCCGACCTCTAATTAAGGTGAGGTCTCAAGCAAAGTTGTAACATTCATCGAAAGCTTTCCAACAATATGTCGCATGCCACCTACACGTAAGGAAATTGGGACAATTCTCGACTTTTAGTGGTCAAAAGTCAAATTGGCAATTTGACTCCCGACCCTTCTTTCAACCCTTTTTTTGGCCATAACTTGTGTTTTAAGTAACCAAATGGGTCATGCGAACCCATTTTAAACATTTAAGTTCCAAGAGCTTTCCAATGATATAAGGAACTACTCAATCCAATGGGTTTTGACTCGTGAAATTGCTCTTTGTAGATTTAAGAATCTAACTCCCAAAGTGAGAGCTCACTTGGGAGTACAAAGGTTCATTTCTTCACACTATCCCACACTCTTGGGATCATGAAATGTGACTTTGGCTTCACTTTTGGCCCACACCTTCACAAGCCCATGCCTTGGTCGCGAGCCCAAGGTTAACGTTTCGACACTCACCTTAGGAATTTACACTTTATATTGAATGTTGGGTATTATGTGTTCATCACAAACCCATCAAATCTATTTATGTGAAAACAATTTGTCTTCATGGGGTTTGAATTAAAAAAAAAATTTGTTCTTATGTAGTCCATTGATCTTATGTTAATGCGGCTTGAATTTTGAATTTTTCAAAAACTTTATTTGTCCAAGAATGGAAAATCAATGATATCATATAATTTTCCACTGGAGTTATTGAGTTTCAAGACATTTCAAATTCTTGTTTTATTTAATAATATAAAATCAATAATCTCATGTCACATGCAAATTTTTTTCTTCAATTTTTTGATGTAGTCACATTAGCAATCATCTAGAAGATGATTTAATGAATTTTGGGTATAGGTCAAGAAATAGAAATATTTAAGAATCCTACTATATTTTTGTGACATGTTGCAGATTATTATTTACATATGGCCATATCAACAATTTTTTCCTTGAAATATACCACCTTTGGCAAAAAAAAGGAATTAAAAAAATCTTGTGTATGAATGTGTGCACTGAATTTATTTTTGTTGCCAAGTGACAAAATTTCACACAAAATTTCGCACAAAAAATGTTTTGACTTTTCTTTTACTAAAATTTTAAAATTGATGATAGTTTGCATTTTCTAAAGATCTATGTTTCTAAATGATGGATCAGATAGATTCCATGAACAATGAATCATGATTAGATTTTAATTCTATCAATTTGGCCAAATACAAGCAAATCATGATATTATCAACTTGAAATGAAAAGATGATGAAATTGGGAGGCAAGTTTTTAGTGTTGAACAACACGTGTCTTAAGTTAAACCAACTTTGCAAACAAAACTTTGGTCACATGGGCATTTTTCAAGGTAAAGAAATAGCCAATTAATGTGAATTTGACTCAAATGATATTGTCCAAATCTTTCATAATGGCACAACATAGTTTAAAGTTTTTATCTTAGGTATTACATGTTCGAAGGGCTCAAATTCCATCTTACAAACATCTTGGTTTTCTTACAATAAAGAAACATCTAAGGTGTTGCATTTAGTATTTATATATTTTAAAAATATCATGTCAACAATTTGATGTAGCAACAAAAAAAAAATTGTAAGATTTTATTTTGCTAGGACCCATTTCAAATGAACAATTCCAAACTTCCATATTTGTGTGGTTATCCCCCCTTAGAAGTCGGGGGTCTAGTTTTTCAAGTTATAAGATTATACAACATGCTCAAGAACAAGACCACCATCCATGATATAACCAATTTTATTTTTTGTGGCAACAAGACCGAAATGATAATCAGTATATTCTTCGTGTCATATAAGCAACATATGTTTGGCATTGTGGAGTTTAGTGAGTGGGTGAAGGTGTCTTTTCATTTTAGTTTCGGATTGTGAGTCACAACAAGTACAACAAAATTGATATTAAATTTAAGGTTAAGGGTTAAGGCATAACATTGTTTCTAAACCAATGATAATACTTATAGGAGATTGTGTTGAAAATAACATATCTGAATTCAAAAGAAGATGGTGTTGAAGACCAATTCATTGGATATTCAACCTTGATTGATCAATTGTTCAAACCAGTTCACTTTTTAAATTTTTTTTTCCCAAAAAAACCAAAGGTAACATGGTGGTTTATGCTCTATCAAAGATCAATTAACTGGATGGTTAGGCACTATTTCATTCCAAGAATGAAGGTTACTTTCCAGAAATCCAAATGTAGGTGGAACAATCAGGGTCACCTCATGTTCAATCATTGTGGGTTGAAATCCTACTTCATATAGTTTTCATGGAGGGTGAATCAACATGTAGTATACCATAGCACTATAGTATGGACTATAAATCAACCCATTCATAGTTCTCAATATCAAAGAAATTGTTATTTCTTTCATGTCCATGTTTCCATAATGTGGACCAAATTTTATAATTCATTACTTGTTCACCATGCAACATAGAATTGGCTCTCTGTCACAATTCACATCCACAATTGCTAGAGACCACATAACAACTCATGTCTACTTATCTCCGGTTGTAACTTCAACAACTGGTTCAGGACTTCGGGTTTAGGGTTTAGGACTGGGTAGCCAACAAAGCTTGTCTGGTTACCGAATATAGTAGAGTTCCAATCTTACCTAGTCCTTAACCAACATTGAATGCCATTGTAGTAGTTGTTGGCGGCGATCCACTTGGGTTTGTAGTTGATGATCTACTTGGGTTTGTACTTTGACCCATTGGAGGTTGGAATACTGCAATACTAAAATCTTTGGATGTTTGATAAAATTAGATGCAAGAGAGTAAAGATATTGAAAATGAAAATTGTACACAAGACACAAAGTGTACACACGGAGTTGATTAATTTGTTGAGGAAGGTGGATGATGTTTACATAAAACCTTAATTGGAACATGTCCACCAACCAATATAGAAAAGTCTTATAAATTATCTTGGGGAGGTTTTTTTTTGGTATTCATTGGATGTTCCCTTCCACCCAGAGGGCATTAATTTTGTAAGGGCATTATTTTGTAAGATCATATAAAAATGAGATGAAGGTATCTTCCTCTACAATCCCAAGAACCACCCTCATAGATCTGGAGAACCATCAAAATAAATCCTAAGAACCAAACTTATGCATCCTAAGAACTGCCCTGATAATTGCTGATACAATAGAGTTATTCATAAAGTCTTGTGAGAACTCTCAGTTTCAGCATAATCAAGTAACTTGGAATGAAAATTTAACAAAGCAAAATAACTGGGACCCAAACTAGTTTTTCCACCAATTTTGGTGGTAAACTGAGTTTCATCCTGTATTTGCTATTTTGCTGAGCGCCTTCGATGCTGCTACATATATTTCCACTGCTCTTGTATATAATTACTCTCGAATGCATTAAATGCTGAGTTTCAACATTTCATACTGAGATTTCATACAATTTCCTTACTTTGTGGATACCACTGAGCGGATAGGGATTGAAAGCGTGTCTAAGACAGGGTGAAGACTTTCCAGATAACTCTATCTTTGGTAGAATTTGTAAGTTTTCAAGTGCCTTTTTAACTAACAGGGAGTTCCTCTGCCTTTTAAGAAAGGAATCTGCTAATGAACATGCCCTTGGTGGTGCATTCTGCCAGGCTTGTGGACCTGGGCATGCCTGATGGCCACGTGCCTACCAGAATCAGCAACCACCAAGAGCACATTCTCTAGTAAAAAATAAAAACTGGCAGATCATAATTCTACCAAATGTATTGCAAAAGAATCAATTGAAGAAGCAAAGTTTGCTGTGCTCAAT
>Ga0209208_10002845_pt1 | contig 24861 bp, 21 predicted proteins | sample S1TSphfallax_3_FD_187694 | JGI IMG/M metagenome (GOLD analysis project Ga0209208, IMG submission 187694) | Host-associated microbial communities from peat moss isolated from Minnesota, USA - S1T2_Fd - Sphagnum fallax MG (SPAdes) (version 2) | ecosystem: Host-associated > Plants > Peat moss >...
TTTAGGGCACTTCCAAAAACACGATCCACTAGTTCCAAATCTTGGTTCAAAAAACAAAAACAAAATACAAACAACCTATCGTAAGCATGTTATCTTGTTGCTTTATAATTCTATATGATTATTTATTTATTTAATTAATTAATTTATATGATCCATAGTCCAAAAGAAATATGGCATCTAATGTTCAACGTAGCTTAAAGAGTAAAATATGAACAAGATTCCCCAACCCACAACCATGTTGTAACTACTATTCTTTATTTGTTTGACAAATGCTAAGAACACTCTCACACTTTGGAGCATTGAATCCAATGCCGTGACAAAACTTCAAATGCCATAACATTGTTGTAACATGCTTCGATTGAAAGTTTATGAGAAACAAATAGTTTCTAGATAAAGTATTGTTTCTAGAGGTAGGTTGCATAAACCTTGCAAACAACTTGGAAGTTCTTTCCACTTTAGAACAAATTTGGTGGCATTTGCCAACTTAAATGACATACTTCATTTTTTTAATCCAAGATTATGAGATTCTTTGCTTGTATTAACAAACACGTTCTTCAACTTAGGTTTCATCTTTGTGAATCATGTTTCTAAATTGATTGGCACTTTGGAGAAATTTTGCCATTTCCTTACCAAATTTGTAGAATATTTGTTAGACATAATGATATTTTATGTGTCATTTGCTTGCAATTTAAAGAGCAATTTACCATATTAGAAGCTTGTGGTGAAATGTGAAATATATTGAGTGACAAGTACATAACCAATGCAAAACAAATCATCAATGTTCTTAGAGTTCAGATTTCAATCCAAGCCAATGTGCTATGATTCCTAACAAAATGTAACAATGGATTATTATTACTTTTGTAACACAAATGGAGAGAGAGGTGTGATCAATTCACATTCTAACGGTCATGATAAATGACTAAATTTCATATCCATGTGTAATGCTATTAATCAAGTTCACAATAGTAGACACATTGTCATTTGTCACTAAAATAATACTGGATTGGTTATTAGATTGATTTTCAAGTTTTGTTAAACATGTTTTTTTTTCTTTTTTGGATTACAAGATTGATGTAAGTATGATGGATTTCTAGTTTTTCAAGAAATAAATGTTAATAAAGTTAAGTACATTAATATGAAATAAGCAAAGTTCATTGAAATCATGTTTTTCTTTACATTGTTCGCTTGCATAAAAATGGGTGCAAAGGAGATTAAAACAATTGTTCGAAATCAAATATCTAAAATATGGTGCTCTCAAATGTACCATAGACTTCACAAAACCAATGCATTTTCTACATGTTGCTCTTAATCTACCATGGAAGAAGTAGATTATAACATGGATTTTACAAATGATTTTAGACCTATTTTTCAAATAATCTTATAAGACAATCGTTGAACAAGCTTTTGGTTTACATACTTACGAGCCTAATCGGGACTTGATGAAATAGGAACTCAAGAAACAAAATCAACACAAATTCTAGATGCATATATTCTCTAGTACATGATAGGTAAGTTATGCATTGTCCGCATCAGCTACTTCAAAGCTATGAGCAAAGTCGTCCATTGCCATAATTCCAAAGAGTATGTTGAAGCAAATGGTCTTTCCAGCTTGTTTTGTTGTTTTGTCAAGAAAATCTCATAAAAAGAAGAAAAATCTCATCATTCAGTGAAACACACTCAACTTTAACCATGGTAGGACCATATTTTGACCTTGGATCTAAATGATTGGATATTAGAGGACCAGTGTTGTGTGCTACTACATTCATCCGACGGGAATGATTACCCCCTTTCCCCCCTCCCCCAAAAACACAAAAATAGTTAAAACCTTGTTCACATTGCATTGAGTTTCAACAACAAAACAAATCTTACAAAAATTGTGGATTATGGTGTGTTGAGGGATATACCTGGAACCTTATTCGCTTCGATATTGGATGCTGGGTATGATATTAGTCCCGTCACATTTGGGATCGAATTTTTTAGGTGCAAAATTTTGCCAAAATGGAAAAATGAATATGTTGTAATATTCCTTTTTTTTCGCTGGAAAAATTGCCAAGCTTTGGGAAAATTGTGAATTTCTTTTTGGCCACATTTGGACTCTGAATTTAATTTGGAAGCATTTTTATAAACTTGTAATATTTTGTACTATTTAAACCGGTTCTAAAAACCTAAACAGGTCACCATTAAATGCTAAAATCCCTCTTGTGATACTAGCCAATGACACAACATCAAAAAATTGGAAAAAAAAAATCTTAAATTTTTTTAATTAATTAATTTATCACTGGTTTGGAAACTCATCTTTCACCTAAGAGCATCTCCACTGGTGCTCAGTATGTGACTCCAGACAATAAAATTTATTGTTAAAAAGGTTAAAATGTGCCGGTTTAGCTCAGGAAATTGGTTTTTCTGCACCAAATTCGTGCACCTTGCGAGGGCTGGTGAAAGGCGCAACACAGTTCTGCACCTCCAAATAAAGAGTGTAATAAATTGAACCTGACTGGGGCTCAGTATTTCTGATTTGGTCAATCAAACTCATTGGTGGTTTGCTATTAGTAGTCCCCACACATACGCAGTTCCGGTTACAGTTTTATTGGTGGGCTTGCCGAAAGAATAGCTAAACTTAGACATTTAATTTTTATTTATCCAGAGTGAGCCAGTGGAGGTGCTCTAATGAACTGGACACCAACCTGAACCAGCCACCTAAAAGTTTGGAGTGGTAGGATGAGCACCTGCAAAAGCTTCAGAGCTTTTTGTCAAACAAGGGAAAAGGGGTCTAACCAACCCATGAACCCCATGGTTGTTGGTGAAGACAGGAGACATTGAGAGTCCATGGGTAAGGAAACTAGAACAAGTCAAAAGGAAACCTCTCCTGACTCTTGCATTGCATCAGCCACAACCAGCAACCCTGAAGGATGGATGGATGACATATGGACAGAGAAACACTTTTTCATGGTATTTCTGTCTCATAACTATGTATTAACTATGGTTAATTATGTGCTAATTATTTTTAACCGTGCGACATGTATCTACCTACCTGGTACTCAGCAATACCTTACTTACCTACCTACCTACCTACCTACCTACCTACATAGAATCCACATACATTCCCTACTCTTACTTATTATATACAATAATTACTAATCTTTTTTTTTGGGCGCAATTTTTCTGATGAAGTTGCATCGATAATGAACATCCCACGAGGGATTTAGTGAGAAATTAGTAGTAAATGTAATTAGGTTCCTAAAACTTGTCTCGAAAACATTTTTAATGCTTTTTAAATGCTACCAAACTAAAATTTGAGTTGAAATATGGTGAAGTTTTATCAATTCTTTTTTTTCGGGCAAATTTGGAGAATTTCTCCCCAAAAAAAGGAATATGCCAAATATATATATATATTTTTCTTTTTGCACAATATTTCACACATTAAAAGAAAGAAAAAAAAAGGAAAAAAAAAGATGGTAATTACCCACCTACATAGGTAGTTTTAGCTAGGTAATATCAAGTGAAAGTAGGAGGGTTTATAGGAATATAGGTTACCAAGGTTCGTGGAACCAAACATTGGTGAAGTGAGTAGTGGATGAACAGTTTCGGGTATTCGTAATGGCTTTCCAATGGATGGATGGATGGATGATGATGCACTCGTGGGTGGTGCTAGGTCACCATAGTTCTGAGCAAGCTATGTTATCACTAGTGAAAGCACAAAGCACATGGCATGATAGCACATTCTGAGCATCCCAAACTTGAGAGCCATTTTTTCCAAAATTTTAAAAATATTTATTTAATTATTCATTTTATTTAATAATAATATTATTAAATTATTTATCTTTTTTATTTTAAAAAATATATTATTTGCAGTCCCATCACATGTCAAGGTTCAGTATCTCTGGAGCCTACCTACTCCATACATATATATATACCCATATGTCTATACATATTGGCCTAGGGAACCCACCATCACATGTGGTGTCATAGCCAGTTTTAGGCGCCGTCTCATTGATGTGTCTCTTCCTCATTGGACATCCATGCATGAATGATATCATGTATTCAACCGCTTCCCTATTAGGTCAGAAGTTTTCTGAAACCTACCCAGTGCGACGGTCTACATCCATAATCCAATGAGAATGTGGATAGTGTACATACATTTCATCCATGCGTATAAGCCAAACATGTTTGGATTTGCATGAACGATATGCTAAGCATTCAAAATTTGGAACTAAAAATTTAATATATTATTGTTCAGTTTTATAATGTATTATGAGTCACAAGTGCATTCCTACCAATGCTATGGGAAGTTAGTCTTTGTGTTTTTTTAAGGAACGTGTGAGATAAAGGGGGTTTAGGGTTTAGGGTTTATGATATCAAAATAATGAATAATGAATGAATATTTTATTAAACTGGAGAATTATATATATTTTTTTAATATATATATTCATAATCCAATTCTAAGCACCCTATTTATATTTAAGTAAAATAAAAATATTAGTTTTTACAATAAGTTGCACTTTATATTTTTTGCACATCACTTGCTTTGAAGTAATTTCTCATGGTACTAGGTGTGTTGGGTGGTTCTTGACTTTTTATGAAAACCCTCCATTTTTGGTTTGTAAAATTTTCATATGCAAGTTTTTGATTCCAACTAGGATTTTATTTTTTTTTGAAAAATGCGACTCAATTTTATTGCATGAGCAAAATTTATGGGTGATCATGATTCCAAACCCAATGTTTTTTATTTAATTGTATTTGGTTGATTGCTTGTTAATGAATAGGTTTAGGTACATTTCGGTGACCTCCAATTAAGTTCCAAAATTGAAAATGCCTAAAACAACCTTGCAATAACAACCCAAAAAAATTCCTACAAAAAACAAACATATTCATTACAAAAGGGGGAAGGGTAAAAATTGTAATTTGACTAATTGTATAATATGATTTTATTTACTTTAAAAACCAAGATACAATTAATAAAAAATGTGTTAATCCTCAACATTAAAAATATATATAAGATTTTTTTAAATAGTATTATTTGTTAGGAAGTTTGATTAATAGGTTAATAAGTGAACTAATACTAATAAGCTCAATTAGTAGATTTGGTAAATGAATTAATACTAATAAATGAACTAATAATCCAATGTGAAGAAAGGAGAAATTAAGGATCTTTTCGCACCATTGACAGTTCAATTATTTTGAAAAACATTTAAGCTTTAAATGGGTGGATGCACTCTACTTAAAGGAACCATTTAAGGGGGTGAAAATTATTCAAAATTATAATTTTATATCTTTAAAAAATCACAAGGGAAGCACAACAATTTGAATTGTCAAATTTGTTTTGAAATAAGATCCATTACTCACAAAGTTTTAATATTAAAAAAATGATGCAAATTTATGATGTTTCAAAATGATAAAGCATTCTAAAATTTTGGGTGGATTTTGTTTTCAAATACATTTTTCTTATCAAATGTGCACCATTCCTTTTCAAAATTGAACATGATCCTAATATTGATAATTAAAAGAAGAAAAAAATTGAAATTGGTGATATTCATTTTTACAACAAATTTGAGCACATTTGATTCAAACATGATTAAATTGGCCCTAAGAGTTTTGAATTTTTAAAATGCATCTTCAATTGGTTATTCATTTTTATATGATAAAAACTTGCATGCATAATATACATGATGTATAATCAATGTGTAGTTTAAAAATATTTGAATTTAACACACATTTATAAATTGGTTCTGAATTTTTTTTGAAATAAACCAACACATGAATGTCACATGTAATCCTTGGAAAATGATTATTACATTGATGTCATTGGCTCCTTTTATTATGTTTGCACCTAGGTATTTTGTTTTAACACCTACCAATTACTTAATTGGAGGATATGCCAAATATATAATTGGAGGGTATGTTTCACTTGATCTTATCACTCTTCACAATTTCAAGTACTAAAACTAAAAATTTACATTAATATAAATATCAAAATTTACTGAAATATATATACATATATATTATATATGATGTAGCTTAAATATGTGTATATTAAGTTATTATGTAATAATACGGTGAGGAAAAAAAAAGTTTCCTTAACATATAATACCTCCCAAACAATATTTTGTTTAAATCATGTAGTGTAAAATTTTAACACAATGCTCTCCTTACAACTTGGGTTTAACAATGTCAAATTAATATAAACTAGCTTAAACTTTAAATTTCAAAAATACACTAATAATCGGTTTCTAATGGATCAAAACCTTTTGTTTTTTATGTCATTTGGTTTTAAGTTTCATGCATATATATATGCCGCCCTTGAATTGTGGTTTTTGTCACCCTTGAATTCTACCTTCTAAAAGTCCTTAATTTTGCTCACATCATGACCAAAATGATAAACATGAAGATCATTGAATTGACAAACACCAATATCATCAACATGATGAACAACAGGACCACCAAGATCAAGATTACTAAGATGGCAAACACCAAGATCACCAAAACAACAAACACCATGATCATTAAAATGACAAATAGTAGTGTCATTCAAATCAAAAGAATGAACAACAAGATCACTAAAACAACAAATGAAAATATCATCACAATCAAGGTGACAAACACCAAAATCATCATAATAACAAACAGTATAATCTAGATAATGAACATTAGAAGATCACAAAAACCAAAACAACACCATGATCATCAAAATCAAAATGATGAACATCAAGATTATCACAATCAAGACAACAAACACAAAAACCACCACAATGACCACAATGAAAAATCAAAAAATGACAAACACCAAGATCACCACAATCAAGATGATGAACATCAACATCAACATGAAAAGACAACAAGACTCCCATGAAGGAAAAGATGAACTCATTAAAAGACCACCACACAAAAAAAAAAACATTTACAGAAAAGCACCATCATCAATGGTACCAATATCATGAACACCAATGTGAAGAACACCTCTCAACACAAACACCAAAACCCATCGTCACGACAAAAACAAAGTCAATTCTAAAAGAAAAACCACAACAAAAAAAAAACCAAGACCAACACATATAAGCTTGTTCGAAAACTTACTCATATGAAAATGAAGAATTGAAAAATGTCAATGCAAAAATAAGAAAAACATGAACACAAACAACACAACTAGTGTGAACAACATTAGCAAATGAAAGCATATCATTAATGTGAAAAAGCTAAAAGAACCAAATCCTTAACTAATACACCTTATCTTGTAAAATGAAACTAGAATTGGGTTTGTTTTGAAAAATCAAAAGCATAAGCATTGAAGTGGGTGGACCCATTAGGAACATCACACCATTTTACTAGACCTATTGAACTTTTTTTAAATATAAATTTTTTTAAATAAGGTTTTTGATTAGAAAATTTGCATGATTACATTAGCCAAGTTGTCTAGAGTTTGAAATTTTAACGAGTTAAAAAATTGGTTTGTATTTTGATGTTTTTCATCATTACATGTTAAATTCAAAAAATTTCACAATGTTTAAACTTTCCTTGAACTTCTTGGTTAAAAACATAAGTTTGAAAGATGTTTTGATTTCATTTTATCTATAATTTTTAATGGTGCCTCAAATTGTATTTTAGTTGAGTTTTCTAGTAAATAATTGATTGAAAAGGTATAATTCAATTATGAATTTCCAAAGTTTAGGAAGCAATTATAAAAAGACCATTCCAATTAGGAAAAACAAAATTATATTAATTTTCAATTTTTAATATGACGAAAATTTAAGGCCATATGGTTTGGTATACAATGAATAAACATGAAGGGAAAAAAAGTATTAAAATATTAATTTTCTTTAACAAAAGCCAAGAATATTATTTGGCCAATTGTACTTAATTTATTATTCGTTGGAAGTGATTCTTCATGGGTCCACCCAAGGATGCTTATGCCCTCAATCTAATTTTAATTTCTAACTCACATTAGGTCTAGATTAGAAGTCCATTTGCACTTTAAAAAGAAACCAAAACTAAAGGGTTGATTCCCGCCCCAATTCCAAACCTAGATCTTCATGTCGATGATCACCAATTTTATCACATCACAAAATTGATGGAAAAAATTTAAAAAAAAAAAAAATCCATTAGCCATAATCTATGATCACCTTATGACAAATCTTGTATTTTTTGAACATTTATTCAAAAAATAGAAACTAGAAACAATTCATGATAACACAACATAACATTATATGAATTTTAATTATCAATTTATTTATGTTGCCATGATATCTTACTTCAAAACAAATCCCAAGCAAAAAAAAAACTTCACATGTTCAATGTTACAACATTATTTATAAATTTCACATACACAAAATAAAAACTCCGGGCTACCCATTAACACACTACTAAATAGCAACCAATTGGTAGAAAAACTGAATTAAATTTGTCAAAATTAAATTAAGTTCCATTCAATTGAAGACATTGAATCCCATTTACAAGCATTTGAATTAAATTCAAATTTCTAAATTTTAACTCAAATACATTTAATGGAATTTCATTGAATTTGGAATTGGAATTCATATTCAATTAAAAAGAAATGATATGCAAATTTGTGAATAAAATATTGGATAAATTCGTGAATATGGCATTTTATTTTATTTTTAATTCTGAAAAGACATAAATCCAAAAAGACACTTCTCTATTCCTCTTTATTTGAGAATTGACTAAACATATTCCAATTTAAATAAATAAATAAATTTAAACATTTAGGGTTTGGGTAGTCTTCTTTAGGGTTTTGGGAGACTCTGATTTAGGGTTTCAAAGAGACTCTTGTTCTGTTCTCCTTCTCTCTGAGCACGAGTGTGGGAGAGTGGAAACGTCGGGGAAGAGATTGTTTGTGCGCGGAGGAGATCGTGGAAGCAACTGTCTGTTTTTTGTTTCCGAAGATTGGTGGAAGTTGTGATTTTTGGTGGGAAAACAAGCGAGCAGGAGTTTCGTTTTTCAAAAAAAAATTAGAGGCAGGTTTTGGTAAGGCTGCTTGAAGGAGGAAAGGGCAAGGAGAGGAGTGTGAGGGCTTGAAGAGAAAAGAGTGAAGAGGATTGTTCTGGTTCGGGGAGGAAGAAAGGAGTGAGGAGATATGACGACAGCCGCGCGGCCAACGTGGGCGCCTGCCAAGGGAGGCCATGAGCAAGGAGGGGTGCGCATGTTTGGTCCGTCTCAGAAGTTTTCATCCCGTGACCTCGCATCGCATACCAATCTTAAACTCAGGTTTTGCTTCCCACACTTCGCTTCCCATGCGTCTTGGTTGATGTCCGTGTGCGAGTCTCCCTTGTGTGTGTGTGTTTGGGGGTGATGGAGAGGGGCGTGCATGTGTCGTGTTCATGGAATTGTCTGCTTTTGGTGTCGGGTGGAGGGATTACGTGATTTTGCCACGAGAGTAGTGCGCAGTTGGTTGGAGACATGATGAATAGAAAGTACTTTGATGAATTAGGATTTGGATTAGGGTTCTTTCTTTCAGCTGCATGCTTTTTGCTGTCTGAGGATTTGAAGGTCTTCTACCTTAGTGTAAGGCTTCTAAAGGCAACATGTAGTCAGAGCCAATGCTTGGAATCAAAAAAGAGACTGTGATGATGGACAGTTTCGGATTATCTCCAAAGGATAGGAATCATGTTTACAGTCTTATGATGTCCTGTAATGTTGTAAATCTCTCTGTTATGTTGTTGATGTTGTACCAGCATCACAGTTCTGCAAGTTCATTTTCACAAATCCTGAACAACAGTGTGTATAACCTGCTGTTTCTTTTGACTTCCTTCTTCCTGACTGTGTGATGACTCTTTGAGATGCCACAAAAGCTGCAATTGTTTCATTCTATTACCCTACAGGTGGTCCTCCATGTCTGCACCATGCCTTTGGAGAGTTTTGCAACCAATTCCCATCATGCTGAGTTTAGAGAGTTGGTCATGTTTGTTTGAACTACTGTAGGAAGGATGGGCAAGACACAACTGAGGACTTGCGCAAGAGAGACCTCAGGGATGAGCTTGAAGATCGTGAGCGCCACCACTTCTCTTCAAAGGAGAGGAACTATTCAGGTATTTACATATAAATATTTAACCATGCATACTACTGTGTTTGCACAATCCTACAGTAATATCTCTCACATTGGCAGCTTTGGACTGATCTCAAATATCTATTTTAGTCTTTCTCTCATTGGATTTTTTGGTCGTCTTCTTCCCTGTGTCATGTAATCCAAAGCTCAGTGTAATTAGGTTTAATGCTTCAGTTCCTTCTCAGAAATTTATTCTTCTGAAGTGAGAGTTAGTAAATTTGGTTGGTTTTGTGTTCCAAATTCTCGAGGTTTGCTGACACATGTGGATCATATTTCTTGGCCAGATGACCGGGATCGCAGGAAAGTATCTTCAGTAAGTGGAGGGTATTTGGAAGGTATCTATCTGTGCCTTTCTCAGGACCTTTGTTGGCAATATAGGGAATGAAAGAAAACTTCTGTACAAATTTTTGATGTGAGTGGTTTGGAACTCTGCTTCTGCAGGATCAAAGCGAGATGCAGATGAGAGGATGCCTGTGAAAAACATAGATGCTGATGACTCTGATGCAGAGGCTAAAAGTGATTCCGATGAAAGGTAATTTCCTTTCCACAGCTTTCTCACTGTTCTTGTATCAGGATATTGCCACTTCTCCACATGCAGGTTTACTGTTTTTCTCCAAGGAAATTTGTGACATACTCCTCCATTTGCCCTGTGGCCTGTACTGAAAAATCCTTGATGACCGCAGTATGTACGTGGGACCTGTCAGTTCCAAGGAGCCAGACATCAAGTTTGAATTTTCATTTTCTTGATGTATTAACTGTTGTATTTTAGCAGTGATGATGAGGATGATACAGCAGAGTTGCTTGCTGAGCTTGAGCGCATCAAGAAGGAGAGAGCTGAGGAAAAGCTGCGCAAGGTTCACTTTTCATCATCTGTTGCTTTTGCAAACATTGGCTTTTGTCTTGATCACAGTTCACTAGTAGACTGTGGTGATTCTTACAGCAATCTTATCGCTGAACAGCCACTTTTATCCCTGGTTCAGACACAGAGACCTAGAGACAGTACAGTGTGTGGGATGTTCACTTGTTCTTTGGACTTACCATGGCAGGAACGTCAACATCAAGATCAAGAAATGAAAGTGAAGGAAGCAGAGCTTGTGCGGGGCAATCCTCTCCTGAATCCAACCTCCTTCACTGTTAAGCGCAGGTATGATGAACTTCAATATGGATTGTTGTGGTTCCTACAGAATTCATTCAAGATAGTGCAATGTGTAGCCAGCAGATTCTGGATTGCAGCTTTAAGCACTCATGGTTGTAGAATGCAGTTGGATCTCTGTCTGGCCTCTGATGGGTACAGTTTGGAAGTACATGTGACTGGGTAGGCTGTATGTTGGAGTGCTGACTCACCTTCTGTGTGTGTTTCTGGTTATTATTTACAGGTGGGATGATGATGTCATCTTTAAGAACCAAGCACGAGGGGAGCTGAAGACTGCAAAGCGGTTCATCAATGACACAATCCGAAATGACTTTCACCGCAAATTTTTAAATAAGTATATGAAGTAGAATGGTTTGCTCTCCAGTCAAACATCAACCTTGTTTTCCACACAAATCTCCCAGATTTGCATACACAAAGGAGGGGTACTGGTATGTTAATTCTTGGCAGTCCTTTTCATGTTATGATGTGCTGCTCTGGATACCCTCCAGATTCATGTGCAGTCCCTTTAGCTTTGCAGTCCACTTGTTGGCAATCATGCTATAATTTGAGGACTTGCATCCTTGATATAGAATCAAGGTTGGACAACAACTGTAGTAGAGCTGTGCCCGTGTATGGAAAAACAATTGCCTGTATCACCAAGCAACTCTGAACTCTGTGCCAGCTTCAGGAGCTCTAGGAAGAATGTCAATAACTCTGGTGTAAATTTGTTCTTTCAATCTCTTCTGGCAAATCAAAGAGATATTGAGGTACCCGAAACTTTGATGTAGGGGGTTTTAGCAAAAGTTGGGAAAAACAAATCAATAGGCAAGCAAGGCACTTGGTTGATTAGACAGCAAAATTGAGGAAAACAAATCATTAGGCGAGTGAGGTAATTGAATGCTGACCAAAGAGTCCTTACACTGAGATGCTCCAAGTCATCAATGCTAATTTTAAAAAACAATTTCTTGAAGGTAATATTTTGGATCAGCACTAATCTCATAAGCAAATGTTCTAGGCCAACTAGTGCTGATTTCCACTTCTGCCACTCTGTTGAGATAAGCACTGGTGTGACACTCACTATTGCATATGATTGAATTGCTATTGGAATTGTTAATTATTCAAAACTTTGCATTTGAGTTAGCTTGCTTATTGTGTCCGATTGGTTGCATATCATACGATTGCTTCTCAATTGATCAAAACTCTAATCGAGAGGAATCAGTTATTATTGCAATTCATTAATCAAAAGATAATCAACCTGTGAAGAATGCATGTTACCATCTTCTTGGCATGAAGAATGAAGTGTTTTTTGGGTGTTTTACACTTTGCTCAAATGAAAAATCTTTCATGTGGATTTAGGATTTTCCTGAAAAGCTTGGTTATTGCAACGCCTACACAAAGAAGAAGCGCATAGAAAGAAAGAAGCAACTGCGACAAAACAAAACAAAACAAAGTCCTTTGCTGTGTGTGCACCACGCTTGCAAGCAAGTGCACATGACGCACTCTCCCTTTGTGAACGTTTCTTCTTCTCGTGTCTATTTCCTGCTCCTCTCTCTCTCCCTCTCTCTCTCTCTCTCTCCCGTTCCTGGATTCCTGAGAGCAACCAAGAAGCTCAGAACATCAAGTTGAAGAAGAAAGCACAATGTTTTACGAGAGAAGAGAGAACAACAGTAGTAGCGCTGCCCATTTCTCTGCAAAGAAGTCGATGGCTTGTTTGTGTGGACCTCCCTGTTTACGCTTTCATGTGAATCTCTCCAACTTGGATTCCGTCGTGGTACAATCTGACAATCCGAAGCGGGCGGGGACTCCGTGTGGTTCTTATAATCGTCGTCGTCATCATAATGCGGCAGCGATGATGAGAATCCGTTCTCCCGTGCTCTCCTCTTCTTCACGACTGTCAAGTGCTCTGCCTTTTGTTGCAACAGCAAACAGGCAAGGTTGTCGGAATGTTGGAGAGGAATAGACCACGAATTTATACGGTGAGAAGAGGTTGCTCGTCTCTCAAGGATAACCAGCGAGAGGAGCTGCGTCGAGTGGAGACGCAGCAAGCGGAAGAAGATGGCGGCAGGGAGAGCGATGGAGCTGAGCTTCTTTTGGAGGAGAGAGAAGAAGTACAACAACAAGGTAAGTATACCTCTGTTAATCGCAGGGATTTAGAGCTTCCGCCTGCAACTACGGATGCAATTGCTAGTGGTTTGAGGCAAACGGAGCAAGCGCATGCAAAGGACAGGGAGGAAGAAGACGACGAGGATATGTCCGGTGCTGTTACAGCACCACCGTCGCTGCTATTGTGTTGCTGCTTGGCATTGTCGGTATATTTGATGCAGTCGGATTTCTCTACAGGGAGCAGATTAACGAAATCCTCACTCAACTCTCAGATTTTCTTAAAGGTACTTACCTGCTGCTGCTGCTGCTGCTGCTTCCTTGCAAATACTCCTCCCACTAGTCCTTCTTCATGATTTTGTATTCTAAAGACCAAGTTTCTCTTTGGAAGCAAGAGAACTTGTGGTATGCATCGCAAGGAACAAGCTGATTGGATTTGCCTATGTCTCTGCTTAGGTTTCAGTTGCAATGTAAAGAAAAGGTTTGGATTAATGTGACCAAAACTCAACATGGCAGCTCTTGTGATGGAATGTGATGAAATTGCAGGATATGGATCGCCAGATATGTGCCTTTTGTGCTTGGCTATGCTGGCCTGGAGTTAGTTTTCAAAATCCCTGCGTTTCTGTGATCATCTTACAGTAGTCTTGCTTGGTAAATTGATGCTCTCCTCAATCAGCAACATGCATGTCATAATTCCATCTCAGACAGATTCCTACTTGTGCAAACTTGGAGATGTTTTTGAGATGCAGTGCACAAGATATAACAAGATATATGGTTTATCATTTTTCTGTTGATTCTCTGACCACTGTTTTTTTCCAGACCATCCTATTGTGTTGTTTCAATGGCAAATGCCAAAGATTAGATCCATGTACTGTAGTATCTGAAAGTGTTGTTTGGGGGCTGTTCGGTAAGCAGGTGATTGCAATACCAGCTGTTCCTCTGACAATGTCAGTGGGCTTACTGTTTGGCACTCTATATGGCACCATGCTGGTCTCCATACCAGGCACGGTATGCTTGTTCTTCTTTCACAATGAGATGCTCCATCTGAAAGTATTGAACTTTCCATTTATGCTGGATAGTTGAACTCTGGACCATTCTATTCCACAATTGAATCTTGACCTCTAAAGCGTATGCATAAGATATAGTTGCTGTGACTGCATGGCCACAAACCAAATGTTCATAAAAAAGTGACACTGTGTGCTGGGGGGCATCCTATAGCTTGCAGCTACAGTCTCATTTCTAATAGCACATTATTTGGCTCAAGACCATGTACTGGCTATGGTCAAAGACAACAAGAAATTCCTGGCCATTGACAAAGTCATAGGTGAGGATGGTTTTCGGGTGGTGACCTTATTATGACTGAGCCCTTTACTTCCTTTCTCAATTGGGAATTATCTGTATGGCCTCACCTCAGTCAAGCTACTCCCAAACGTACTTGGAAGGTACTTTTTTCTGATCCAATATCCTTAATCCAAAGTACTCCCGCTTTTGAAACTAGCAGTTTGGCCCCAAAATATCATCATGCTCTTAAAGTTCATCATCTTGATTCTCTTTGTTTCTTCTTTCTTGTTTGGGTTTTGCTTTGTCTTTTTATGTCCCTCTTTCTTTTTGGTATCCTTGATCTTCTCCTTCTATTCTAGGTTTCTGTCAAGATAATCAGCATCATGGCTGAGGCTTCCCATCACTACCAGTCTTGGGATAGAAACTCAGCGTATTGGTTAATGTATGACATTGACATCCATCCACTGCTGGGAGCTGAGTGGGGAGTTTATGGCAGCTGATCACTACCCTGTATGTTTGTGTAAGGTTTCTGAGCATATATATACCTGTTGCAGCTGGTTGGGGATGCTGCCAGGGACATGGGCATATTTGAGCGCAGGAGCAACTGGAAGGGCTTCTCATGTAGGTGCTTCTCTCTGTAAAAACTCATTGGTGAATGTGCTGTGTGTTAGCGCCAAAATGCGTAAAGAGCAGAAGTGAAGACTAATATTCTGAAGCACCTGGTTTTTGTTTTCCAGCAGCAGGTGTCAGAAGCAATTTTCCCAGGTGGCCCTGAGCAGTATCGGACTGTGGGAATAGGGCTAGTGGCAACCGTAGTTGCTGCCAGTTATGTCAGTCATCTGGCCAAGGTTTGTCACTTCTCCTTTTGTCTATCTGGCTTTGGATCTGTATTATTCTTGAAACAAGAGCAAAGACAGAAGTGTCATTTCCTTGACCGGTGGCTTCCAGTACCTCCATGTGTACAATTTGCCATTGTATTTGTTCAAATTCTAAAGGAGTATTCACTGTCACGCAGGATGCAATTAAAGAGACTGAGTGAAGACTGGATGACAAAGAAGTCAAACTAAGCAAAGCAACAAGATTTATGTAATCACTTGCAGTCACATAATGACCGGTGTAGCTGAAGAAATTCAATCTGTTTTAAGGATGTCCTCCCCTGTCACTGAGATCAGGTTTGCAATTTTATGTACATATGCCTCAGAGTATGTCGGTGCTGACTGAGGGAATGCAGCTAGAATCTGAGTAGGCAGGTATCTACATGACATGTACCTGCATCATTGCCAACTTCAGGCCTGTGAAGTTGTATCATTTTTGCACAGATAACACAACTTTGTATACTAAATTATTGCATGATGGAAATTTGATATCCTTGTGATCACCACTTTGTATAATAAATCTGCCATGATGAAGAAGTTTGATTTCCTCGGATTCGCCAGTTTTGTAGAACAGATTTCTGCATCTGAAGTCGATTTCCTTGATAATGTTTCCACAAATGAAGTTTAATTTTCTCTTCCACGACTTAGTAGAGCAACAGATTTTCAATGATGAAGTTGATTTTTGAGTCATCACTTTTGCCTGCAGAAAAACAAGCATGCAAAATTGAGCATTTTGGCAGATTCCACCAAACCCTTGGTTACTACACCGCCAGTCTCCTCCACAAACAAAGCTCCTTCCACAGAATGCATTCATCAGGTAGGGTGTTCGATTCTTTCATCCCTTCAATGGATGGAGAAGACCAGGTGACTATCAGATGTTGTCAGATATTGTGAAATCCGAGTCGTTTATGATTAGGGTTCGGCATATTGCGAAAATCTAAGCCGTTTATAATTAGGGTTTGGCGGGCGCGCGGAGAGCGTTGAACGCCGGGCTTGCTGTGCACTTGTTTCCCTCTTTCGGTTTTGCTGTTTGAAGGTGCTGGCTGTGTGCGAGGCGGATCCGCGCACCCTCGATCGTTACAATGGTGCATGTCAGCTTCTACCGCAACTGTAAGGCTCTGTAATTTTGAAATTTTTTTTGTGTAGATCGGATGCAGTGACTATACTCCTTCTGTAGGCGATTCATTGTTTTGGTGTTTCTGATTCTAGGGTTCCAGGGTTGTCTGGTTTTTGTCTTTGTTGAGAAGAAGAAGAGGCGTAGGAGATTGTGTTTTTTCATGAGTCTCCACAGCAGATTTCTTTTGGTTCCTTTAATATGTCATACCAGAAGTGTTGTCCTTCTTTTCTGTTTGCGGTTCCAGGGATTGGCATGCGGTTATGCGGCTGGTGTCTTGTGCGTCGGTTATTGGCGGTTTACAGATTTTTCCTTTCTTGTTTTTGTGGTGATGTCTCCTACTTGAGAAGTGTGTCAGGCGGTTTAAAACTCGTAAATCGACTTTCTGTGAGATCGCCGGATCTTTTACCTAGTGCGGTGGAATGTGCTTTGATTGAAGGAGGATTGCATTTTATGTGGTCTGAATGCAGAATATCGTGAGCATTTTTTTATGTAGCGCTTCCGTTTTGTTCCGTTTGCAGATGGAAAAACTTTCAAGAAGCCGCGGAGGCCATTCGAGAAGGAGCGGTTGGATGCGGAGCTCAAGCTAGTCGGCGAGTATGGACTCCGCAACAAGCGTGAGCTCTGGAGAGTGCAGTATGCGCTTAGCCGCATCCGCAACAATGCCCGCATGTTGCTCACCTTGGACGAGAAGAACACCCGGCGCATTTTCGAGGGAGAGGCTCTTTTGCGTCGCATGAACCGCTATGGTCTGCTCGACGAGAGCCAGAACAAGCTTGATTATGTGCTGGCCCTGACCGTGGAGAACTTCTTAGAGCGTCGACTGCAGACACTTGTGTTCAAATCTGGCATGGCCAAGTCGATTCATCACGCTCGTGTGCTGATCAAGCAACGCCATATCAGGTACGCACCATAAATGTTGAGACTTGAAGTATGATGATGTTCTGGATCTTCCACAAATGGTGGTTTAGAGTGCCAGAGATGGAAACTTGCTTGCAGTAACTCAATTTTCCTTTGTTGAGCTGCTTGTTTCCTAGTGCCTTAAACAAGGGTACTGAAGCAAACACTCTAATGCATCTGATGATGCACCATTGCTGATTGCAGTGGCATTCTAGCATGGCAAATTGGGCCTTTTTTTTATCTTGGCACATTGTGTGCAGATTTTTTTGAGCACAGTGGTACATTTTGCCTTACTGAATCTTTGACACAGACAAGGTTTTACAGTTGTTTGGTAATTCATCCTAGAACCTTCCATCTTAGAAATATGTACTGGATGTAAAGATGCTGTTGGTTTTCTGAATCATGACTGTTGTTCATTGTCGTGCAGGGTTGGCAAGCAGATTGTCGATGTTGCATCGTTCCTTGTTCGGGTTGATAGCCAGAAGCATATTGACTTTGCACTATCAAGCCCACTTGGTGGTGGTCGGCCTGGAAGAGTGAAGCGAAGGAACCTGAAGGCAGCATCTAAGAAAGCCTCAGGTGGAGATGGTGATGAAGAGGAGGAGGATGATGATTAGAGCCATGAGTCAGGAGCTTATTATCTGTCATGTTTCTGTAAGGGTTTTGAACAGAGTTGACCAAGTTTCATTTGATAGTAAATGAATTGTTCCTAACCTTGTTTTTGTCGGAAATGTGTGTGTGTTTCAAAATCTATGATAATGATAAACTCAGGGAGCTGTAGTGGGCATATATAAGTCAGCTGCTTTTATAAGCTGCAGGCAATGCTGACTTATATATGCCCACTGCAGAATATTGTAATCGGTTGAGAATGCTGTTGTATGTTGGATTGAAGTTGACACCTAATTTTCTTGCATTCTAAGGGTCTGCATTCAGGTACAAATATTCAGTTCTAGGTAGTACTGATATTTATTAGGTATGTAGGGCTAAATACCCTTGCACCACCTAATGGTGCAACACCAAAGAAGTGCAGGTTGGAGAGTTTTCACCACTTAGCCCGTACTTTATTTGCTGCTGGTATCTGATAATGTTGTTCCTTGTTTGTTGTCAAGGAACGTCATGTTCAAATTAGGTGAGGGTTCAACAATAATTGTTAACTAAATTGGTATCAGTAGATGCCAGAATACTTATGAGTGGGTTTGGTATATGGGCTTTGTGCCCAGTATCAACTCTGCCATGGAAGACCACACAGGCAATGCCCCAAATGTTTAAAACTTTACATTACTTAATATAGTTAGTCAAATAGACTAGGTTCGGTATGTAAACTACACCATGTAGGTATGTTAACTAGGCTAATTAAGCCATGTAGGTAGGTTAGTTATGCTACCTAGTCCAAGTATGTAGACTAGCAAGCTTGCTATGTATGCAAGCTATGTAGACTAACTTGGGGGGCTCTGGGGGTTGCACAATGTTGTGAATTATTGAATGAGCTGCTAAGGCCTTTTGGTGGGCTGCTTGCTGGTGGGGGAAGGCGGCTCATTGAATCGTTTTTATTATTTTCTGGGAAAATGTTAATAATATTTTCAACGTAGGGCTTCTCATAAATTTTATAATAATGTTTGTATATTTAAGCAAGATGAAGTAGAGTAAAGAAGTATTGTTTAAAATATTATATATAACTCAGGCATATCAGATGGGCAAGGGGGCAAATAAGAAACAAAACAATGGTTGGTAAATTTTTTAAGGCATTGGAGGTTTTTTTGTTTTTTTTTTCCCTCCACATAAGTTTGAAGTGGGTGATAGGAAAGCAGGAAAGAAAGCAATGTCTCCATGGTGTTCTATGTACATCTGTGAATGTACAGTTCTACCCTATGCATAACATTTTTGTTCAAAGATTGAACATTGTGTTTTGAGTAAGTAACTATTTCAAAAAGAGAGCATCATCCAAAAACATATGTCAATATATATAGGCAGTCCATTATTGTTTCCATATGTTTATAAATCAAATGTACGGGAAAAAAAGATAAAAGATTTCATATTACTTTTCATCTATAAAGCCTCCAATATCTGGTATCTGAAGTGGGGTGATTTTTTAACAAGTTGTATCCATGTCTATTTTGAGTGGTTTGAAATTTTGAAATTAATATCCTACTTTCACAATCACATGAGTCAAAAGGTTTGTATTTATGTACATCAATGATCATTTTTGTAGGTAGATTCAATGCATGTTGATTAAACCAACTGTCTTATAGGATTTACACTTTGACTAATGTACATTTTTTCATTTTGTTTACTAGTGATGGTTGTAAACATGATACATCATGTTTACACCTTTCTTGCATTTTTTGATGGCTTTGGGTTTTGTTGAAGTAGAAGCAACTGGAGCAAGGTGAATGGTGTGGACAGAATTTTTCACTTCTTTTATATCTTTTTCTTTCATGTTGGCTGATTGAAATGTCAAGTCCCACCATAGGGTTGGATCTACAATGCCATAAGTGAAATAAAATGTGTTCATCTGAAAAGGTGCCACTCACAAATACTACATTATTCAAGAGTTGTTTTGCTTTCCAATTGGTTAGGTTTTTTACATCTCCAAGATCAATCTTCAAAACTCCCATGAAAATCAAATGTTGACCTGTACACATGAAAAATAAGTCAAATATAAGAAAATCATACAAGAGACTTATACTCAATGAACAATGGGAATTGATTTCTAAAACACGAACATAAATTTTTTTAAATATTAATTTACCACTAGCGAGGTCAGAACCATGTGTTAATCTAGAATCTTGTCATTTTATTGCCCACTTGTTCACAAACTCATTGTAATCGTCGAATGTTGGGAATTCAAGAGCATTGATGTACTCTTGAAACCTACATACATTAATAGGTTCTTTTGGCCTATTGTGAGAGTAATTTTTGTATTCAAATTGGGTTTTTTATATGTTTCCTCCGCAAGCAATTCTTTTCACAATTTGTGAAACAATGTTGAATAATCTATGGTTGACATTTTGATGTTGACTTCCACTTGCAATGCCCTTATGAACATTGGAAATTGATGATGCACATTTTATATATACAATTGTCATATATTGTCAAAGAAAGCCAATGAAACTAATAGCAAATGATCATTGCTTTCATACTCATGAACTGATACAAAATCCGCTACATGTGTCAAATGAAAGCTCCATGAGATTCATACTCTTTAGGTATGTTCAACTTCAATATTTGCAACATTGAAAGTTGCAATAGTGGTAGCTAATATTTATATGAAGGTTTTTTTTTTCTTGTGTCTTATAAAATTGTTTTTTAAAAAATAATTCTTCAACAGAGACCAAAAAAAATTCACGACTACCCAAAATAGAATAGAAATTCATTCAATGATAAAGGAGAGGGCTAAACTTATTACTCACTGAGAACATTAAAAAAGATGCAAATTGGATCACATTACACATAACTGTTCTAGAAATTCTTGGATGCTACAACAAAACAAAAAAGCAAATACAAGGCAGAATGTGGATTCGACAGTACAATGTAAATTGAAACCAAAATCCAACACAAATTGAAAATGATGCAATGGAACACAAATGGGGGAAAAGAAAAACGATAATATTATTTGCTAAAGATGAATGAAAATATGTGCATGATTGTTGGAAATGGAGCAAGAGACAAGCCAATGGAATAAAGGTCGTTTCTAAGTAGACAAAAAAGAAAATTTGGTTGATGATTTTACATATGAACTTCTTTTCAACCGTCCTTACTTTTTTGATGTTGCAATTGTCTCGCCTACTTCCAACTACATACATGATCCAAATTTTACAAACATTTTTTTGTCTTGAAAAGTAATAGAAAGAAACACAAACACTCTCATGCAGAAAATGTGTGAAACTACATGTGGAAACATTTATTAAATTGTGAATGTAGGAGTTTTGACATATGCATAACACAACTAATTGTCATCTAAAACAATTTTACGTCAAAAGTGTGTAATAACAATGTTGCATTAAGGTAATTTTCACATGTAACGTGTCATTGCAAAAAAAATGGTCATTCACAATTTGACATGTTGTAAATATCAAGTCTATAACATAAAATGGAAAGTTTTAAAAAAAAGGAAAAAACTCTTCAACTTTTGGTTTGTCAAGTAAGTGAGAAGATGTTCCACATTCTATTTTTAAATGTATGATTTGAAATAAAATTGTGTAATTGTGGCACATTGTAGAGAGACCACCATTGTAGTTAATTTATTACTTGTTGAAGATGGTCATGCACATTGCTTGTCAAGTGTAAGAGTTGAAATGGAATTTTGTACATGTAGCAAGTTGTAAATAGATGAAAAATGTAGTTTATTTCATGTTTGGAACAACTTGTTTACCTTCAATGTTTGTTTGTTCCACATAGAAGCATGCTTATAAATTATTTGTGCAAACTTGGTTTTCAAATTTTAAGTGAATCAAGTGGTTGATTTTGAAGAAAGCACTAATCATTACAAAAAGTTTTTGTGACAAGCATGGTCAAAGGGTGGTGGGTTTTGGGTCTATTTGAAGCTTGCTAAAAGCTTAGGGACTTGCAAATTGGATGTCAAATAGTTTTTGCCAAAAAGACCATGAAAAACACATTGAAAAGTATGTTAGATGGGATATTTGTTGTTTTTAAAGTTTTTTAAATCATTATATGTAGTGTATTCTCAATTTTAGAAGATTTTTTACATCATTGCCTACAAGACATTGAAGGTTTTGGGTAGGTTTGGGTGGTATTTGATGATGTCAATGCTGCTATAATGCATTTCATCAAATGCAGGGTTTCCCATTTTATGACAAACCCATGGTAAGTAAATTTATCATACTCCCTTTCATTTTAAAGTATGTTTTATAGTCTTCACATTGTATTTGTCGTTGAGTAGTTTTAACAAAAAAACAAAGGTCATTAGTAGTTATTGAAGGATAAGGCTTAATCATTAGTTTTTACAAATGGTATTAGACATTGTTTCATTCTCATCTTTCTAAGTTGATGAACTTGTGTTGTGTCATATGAATAAGTAAACATTAATGCAACAATTGTAACTATTGTTATCCATGTGATCACATGGTGTTCATTTTCTATTATTGAACATACATTTTAAACAAATGATGAGCAAGCAAGAAAGAAAACAAATGGCCTTTTTCTTAGGCCAAAAGAGGCTTTGGTTTCCCACTCTTCTAGTAAGAGAAGTATAAAAGAATGGTTGGTAGTTCTTAAAGTTTCTATGGGCCATTTCCACTTTTTTGTTAACACTTTATAGGAAACAAAGTAATAGTTGGTATTGAACCAAAGTGAATTAAGAAGTTATCATATATGTATAGTTTCATTGTTATTCAAAATGTATGGGTTAAAGATTGAAGAATTAAATTTTGAAAAGTCGTCTTTTTTTCTTTCTTTGTACATGTGTAAAAAAAATTATATGGACAATGAAATTTGTGGATTTTAATGTTCAACATCAATGATGATTATATTATTTGACAATTTGTAGAAAATATCATGTTGTCATTCAATTATTGCATTTAATTTTTTTTCTCATTATAAAGGTTATTTATTGTTTTGAATTGATAAATCTATGTAATTTGAACATGCAATTATTGTTGGATTGTTTGATTAATATTGTTTTCAGCTTTTTAGAAATTTGAATATTTGTTGCATCAAAATGAGATATAAACAACATGTTTATGATTATGTAAAAAAAAACATGTTAAACAATTTCAACCATATGATTGTAGTTGGCATTCAAGAAATGAACTTTTCAATGATTGGACAAGTTTCAATTTACATATTTTTACAAATATGAAATGTTGTGCATTATGTGGATCCGTTAAATTGAATCACCATAATCGACATTTAAAGAAAAGAAAGAATTTGTATAATAATGCAATTTCTCCTATAGTTGGATGCAAACATTGTATGGAATTGCAAATTGCATAATGGCTAAATACATTACAAATGAAAATGGAACACTTATGTTTATATGCAAAAAATGTGATAAAAATAATTATAGTGCATACAAAACTTCATTCATAGTTATTCATTCTCCAAATTAGATGAATTCAATGTTATCAATTCATCCAATATATATTCAATTGCTATCATTGGTTGATATAGGTTTACATATTGAAGAAAAAATTGGGGTTTTAATGTAGGACAAATTATGGAAAAAAATCTTAAATAGTCCATTACTAAGTTGGGATGGTATATTAGAATTTTTTTTTATTAAAGATGAAATAATTGATATGATAAGGCCAATGTTTTAAAAATAAATAAATACAAACCCTTTATTCAAATTCATATTTTACAATATATGAGCAAACAAACAAGACAAATAATTTTCATTGGACTTTGAAGTATAATTGTCTAAAATATGTACATTTCAAATACGTATCTTATACACCCAATACATTACAATACGTATCTTACATACTCAATACATTACAAATACGTATCTTATACACCCTAAACCCTAAATTATTCTACTACAGGGAATGCACAGGATTCCCACAGTCAGGCATGCTTCTTCCTCGTTCTACATTTCCGCTTGCTGCATTTTGTTGTTGGGCTTCACGAGCATGGACACGGATTTGGAGCAGCAGCTGCGCTTGGTGGAGCAAGAGCTAAGTCAAGTTCAAGGTCTTTTTTTCTTTTTTTTTTTTGGCTTTTATTCTCGAACTTTTTTTTCTTCAGGACGAATAGATAAACATCTCCCTTGTTGCATTTCCATACTTGCCGCAGCATCATGTTGTTGTTGGGAAGAAACCTGTCTGCTGAGGTGCAGCTGAATGTATATACCTCCAGGATTTATTAGAGCTGGAGCTCCGTAGAAATTTGTAAAGTCAAGGTTTTAATGGGTTTGATCTGTGCTGGTTTTCACTAACTTTCGGATTAGGGTTTTGAGTTTGAGTGTATTTGTAAGGTTTGATGGTTGGTCTCCATCTCCTCTTTCTGTGAATGTTGAGAATGCCGTCCTTGGAAAGTCCCAGAACATGACCTAGTGATTGATAACATGGTGGCTAAGGGGCTTGATCTGTGCTGAATTTCACTAACTTCGGGATTAGGGTTTCGTGTTTGAGGCTATTGTAAGGTTTGATTGTTGGTCTCCATTTTCTCTTTGTGGGAATGTTGAGAATGCCATCTTGCAAAGTCCCAGGACATGGTCCATTGACTGACAACATGGTAGCTATGGGTTATTTTACAATGCCTGGGAATTCACTACAATTGGGAGCAACTTAAAACTCTGTGTTGGATATGCAGATCAGATACAGTCACTGCTGCATCACCAGGAGAGCTTGCTCCAACAACAGTCTGAACTCCAGGGCTTACTTGCTTCATGCAGGTACCTACAATGTTAGAGATTGCTCTCCAATGAACTGCATTTATTGGCAAC
>Ga0209208_10002846_pt1 | contig 24859 bp, 16 predicted proteins | sample S1TSphfallax_3_FD_187694 | JGI IMG/M metagenome (GOLD analysis project Ga0209208, IMG submission 187694) | Host-associated microbial communities from peat moss isolated from Minnesota, USA - S1T2_Fd - Sphagnum fallax MG (SPAdes) (version 2) | ecosystem: Host-associated > Plants > Peat moss >...
AAATTGTCAAATGTAATGTAGTAACCAAATGATAATTGGAAGAATAATTTAGATTTTATGTTCAAACTATATAAATCAAATAAATTTGTAACATAACTTCATTTAACCCTATTACAAATGAATTTAAAATAAAACTACAAAGGTGTTGATTTTAGTTGACATTCCATTCACAATGAATTTGTAATTTCTACTATGAATACATGTTGCAATGGATTTGTGGACAAAGAAGGGAAACTAAGAACGATTTCACAACTAACACTAGTTGGTTCAAAAGTTAAACCAACATAAGTTTTTATAACATAAAAAATGTTCAACTATGGAACCTAGTTGGACAGTCAATATGATTAGATGAAAACCTTACCCATGTATCGTCAATACGTAATCCTTCAGCAAATGCATAGATGTTGATGTCTTCGCAAATAGATTTTTCAAAATCTATTGAAAGTTGTTCCATTTTTCGGTCAAAAAATTTCATATTTTTCAAAAGCCTTGATGGGGTTTTATCCTTGGCAATTTGTTGACATTGCCATTCAAAATACTTTGATAGATCTTGGGTACCCCCAGCATGTGGTACACCATAAAACACCACACCTTTAAGATTTTTCAAAAATTTCTCACAACAATTTTGTGTTTTAGCATCCAAATTAGTCTTTTGCTTTTGATGCACATGTTTGTGCATTTCAACCACCAAGCTTTTGAGGACAAGACCTCCAAAACTGTAAGCAACCAATGCCACTGGTCCGTCCCAAAAAGTTTCATACCTACAAAATATTTTAAAATACACAAAAAATGCATCAACAACATTTTTAATGCTAATGTACATGTACAACTAGTCACAACATCATATATTGTACATGGTGCAATTTGTTAATTAACACAACAACTTAAACCATAAGTCCATAACATATTTGTTTGTAAAAAAAAATTCATTTTTCATTTTCACTTTAAAATGTACCTATAAAAAGTTCCAACCATATGCGGGTAAATAAGTTATTATGCACAAGCATGTAGGCATTTAATTCCAAGTGTTAATGTGTAGATAAGTTTCTATGTGTTACATTGATAATTTAATTCAAATAATAGAATGTAGGAAATTGAAAGTAAGATCTATTTGTTTTGAAATTAAATATAGGTACAAAATGGATTCAAATTTAGTAAAGTATATAGGTAATTGAATTTAATTCAAATGCCGAATATGAAATTTCAAAAAACTCCCCTCACAAATTGTCACTATAACTAAATTGGATTCCCACAATTTGATAATGTGAATATAAACTTTGTTAATAATTCATCTCAACATGAAAATTAACACCAAAGCCCCATTTCATGTTCTTTTCAATGGATTTGAAAGTTCCAAATTGTTCATGATTTAATGTGTACCACAATAATGCTCCATTTGAATAATTTATTCAAAGATGTCAAAATGCAATTGATTATCTTTAATTGAAACACACAATGAAAAATAAGATGCCCATAAATAAAGAAATTGTCACACCTTGAATCTGTAACCAAGCTTTGAATGAGGTTTTGACCAATTTCAGTCACATCTTCGTGGACACTTGCCACAACATTAGAATTGTATGATAATGATAAAATTTTGACAGTGTCATTCAAGTCCTGTGTGATCCACATTTCTGGCCAACATATGCATTCTTCTTTACCATCCATGGAGCGTGTTGTCCATGTTTGCTTCCAATCATCATCAATCCCATAAGTAATCCCATGGAAAAAAATTATGGTCAAATTCGGGTTTTTTGAAATGCAATCAGGATTTAAATCATGCACGGGGTATCTCTGCAAAAGAAAATTTAAAAATGTCAACAAAATTCATCAAATAAGTCCTAAAAATAATTTAATTACACATAAAATCAAAGAAATGCAAGATTTTTGAAATGTACAATCACAATATTTGGCAAAATACATATCGTTAATTGAAAATGTAAAGTAGAACACGACAATGATCTATGAATTAAACAATACCATGTTCATCTTAAAACATTATTTAAATTTAAAAAATTATTCCATTCCCATATTTGCAAATTTTTGAAGCTTGTTAATTTTCTTTTAAAAATTCAAGTGAATCCCACAAAAAAATCATTCACATGCAAAGTAAGTTTCAAAATATAATTCAAAAATTGACTATCATCACATAATGGTATGATGGAATATTAGCCAATAAATTTAAGGATTGACGCTAAAAATTGAAATCTTCAAATTTTGGGTTCTATTTAAAACCACCTAATTATTTTGATTCATTTTCATTTCACTACTTTTTCCACAAAATTTGGCCTCCAAGGGTTACAATTCCTAAGGGATTGAGAGATAATCACAAGAATAATGTTCAAGAGAATTCTTTAATAATTATGTTGTTGGATTTAAACCACTTTGGAGTTCCTCACAATCTACGTTGAAAATTGCAATTATTACACATTCTATATATGAACATAGCCAATGCCAATTGACAAATTTTCCTCTCACCAATTTTACTAGTTATAGCAAAATGAATCCCAAATGTAAGAGTTTGTTTTGATATCACTTCATTTCATATTGATTGATTTAAATGATGCAACGAAAAAGCAAGCAAAACTATCCGTACTCAACAAGAAAGCTCGTAAACTAATATCAAATTTCAACATGTAGCTTCAAAAAACCCAAGAAAAAGAATTGTGCAAAACAAGTTCAATCATAAAATCAAGAGGACGCACCACATGGGTGTCTTGTCTAGAGCTTGAAGGAGCACTTTCACCCATGACTCGAGGTGTGTTGATCACACCAGGGATCTGCATAACATCTCCTTTTCTTTGCTTTGGTGGCCCTTGTGAAACATGAACATTTTTTCTCTTATGGTGAGGGAATGAATTTTCCGTACGTCCAACCACTCAAATTCCATTCATTAACTCCTCTCGTATATGTTCTCTCTTCCCTTTCTACTCTCCTAAAACTGCTAGAAGTCCTTTACCCTCTCAAAAGCATACATGTTATAAAGTGTCTCCATCGTAACACAGATTCACAAAACCTGATCTTTGGACATATTGATGCATTTCCTCTTCACGATCTCTCTCAAATTTCTACTCTTCACTTACTCCTTTCCTCCCGTTTCTTCATAAACTCTTCTGCTCACATATCTTTCTTATTTGTTTTCTCGTCCCCTGGAACTTCGTAGAAGGGTTGTGCCACCACTGACAGCAGGTACACGTTTACCGATTCTGTGCGCACTCGACCATTCATTCATCTCTGTCTTGGACACAAGTAGTCGATTTCCATCTCATAATTGAGGATAGAGTTGGCAATGTAGGGTTGATCTCTAAACATGTTTTATTTGTTCCGTCCAGGCTCCATTATTGTCACGATTCTTGTTTTACATCCAGATGTTTCCTGTTTGCTGATGTCATCCAGTGTCAGTTTTTAGCCCTATGGCAGAGATCATGTTGGGCAAGTCATCTGTACTTGTTGACATGGGTGACTATGATTACAGTAGCTTGAGCCTTTGAGGGAGAAGGAAGCTACATGGATGGTCAATAGCAAATAAATCCAGAGTGGAAAAAAGTATCTCATAGAGAGGTAGATATGTTATAATAGGTGGGTGTTGGGCATGGGACCATGGGTTTGACATGTGCGAATCTACCTCGTAGGGTAGATGCTAGCAGCTTTAGAAGCCTACTCCTAATTATTGCAACTTTGGTTATTTGCAAATCTTGAAGTTCGGCCGCCCTACCAATTTGGCGGTAAATATATCGATGACGTCTTGGTAGAGTCCTGAGAAGACCTATGACTCACTAGGGATGTAGACCATTGTGGGGGGCGGGTATTATAAATTGCACAAACCCCTGCTGGGTATCATGGCAATTTTTAAGGTTCATAATCACAACCCTCAGAAATATCATATACCCATTTCAATCTATAACCCATGGTCCACAAAAACAATTTGAATTAGTCAAATAACCACTGGTCCTTCTTTGAAACTTGGCAGTTCTTTCAAGGTTTTGATATATCCAAATCCGGGGTTTCTCCGGATCTGAAACGTTTGAAAAACCACGCAGTTATTTGTAAAAATCAAATTTGTCCCCCACACACGTGACGCGGAAGGGGGGCATTGAAATAATGAGCGCTTCATGGGCCTCGCATCTTTACACAAGAGAAATTTGTGGATGTGTTGAGAATGCAGCCCTTGGTGGGCACAGCACGCGACGCGTTTTTGGGGAAGGGGGGCAATGAAATAATGAGCGCTTCCTGGGCCTCGCATCTTTACACAAGAGAAATTTGTGGATGTGTTGAAAATTCAGCCCTTGGTGGGCACCGCACGCAACGCGTTTTTGGGGAAGGGGGGCAATGAAATAATGAGCGCTTCCTGGGCCTCGCATCTTTACACAAGAGAAATTTGTGGATGTGTTGAAAATGCAGCCCTTGATGGGCACAGCACGCAACTTGTTTTTGCGGAAGGGGGGCCATGAAATAATGAGCGCTTCCTGGGCCTCGCATCTTTACACAAGAGAAATTTGTGGATGTGTTGAAAATGCAGCCCTTGGTGGGCACAGCACGCAACGCGTTTTTGGGGAAGGGGGGCAATGAAATAATGAGCGCGTCCAGGGCCTCGCATCTTTACACAAGAGAAATTTGTGGATGTGTTGAAAATGCAGCCCTTGGCGGGCACAGCACGCAACGCGTTTTCACCAGTTACTGGGAATCAACTGCAACCCAACCCATTATTGACGCAGCCCATATTAAAAATTAGTGAGCCAGTAACCCGGTCAAAAGTTAGTGACCAGTGTTGGAGCAAGAGGCCTACGGCGCCTGCAAGAAATTCTGGACGCTAGTGGAGCCACCTAGTGGAGCTAATTTGAGATCTTGAGACCTGATTTGTTCTTTTCTCTCTCTCTCTCTCTCTCTCTCTCTCTTTCCCTCGCTCTCTTGCTGAGTCTGTTTCTCTTTTCCACCCAATCTGTTGCTTTCTCATGTGTAGCCTCTTTCTCTCTCTCAACTTGAAATCTATTTTGTGTTCATAAATTTTATTTTGACTAGTGGGAACTAATTTGAGGGTTAATCCTTTTGGGAAATAAGATCAATCTGGGGTTAATTCATCTTGAGAAATAAGATTACTTTGAGGGTTAATGCTTCTGGGAAATAAAATTAATCTGGAGTTAATTCTTTCTGAGAAGTAAGATTACTTTGAAGGTAAATCCTTTCGGGGAACAAGAGGAATTTTGGGGTTGCCCTTTTTTGGAAATAAGGCTATTCTGGGGGGGTTTGTTCTTTTGGGATTCATTTTACATGGAGTAAATATATCATTGGCTAATAATATGACTTATTTGAATTTAATAAAATAAAAATAGGACCATTTTGAGGATTGATCCATTTGGGAAATAAGAGTAATTCAGGTCAACGAAATACAATTATGTAGGTTCAACTGATTTAGAAGTCATTATGTGTAGCGTAAAGCCCTAGGGTGGGGACATTTTCAAAATAAGGGACCTAGGACGAGGCAATAGTCCAGAGATATCATATTTGATGAAATATCTCAAGGTTATGGCCTTGTTATATCCGGAGTAGAATCTAGATTTCAAATTTTGAAATCTATAAGTAGGTATGGGGTAAAGGAAAAGGTTTTGGGTAAGGTATAAGGTGTAGGGTGGTTAGTAGGGCTAGAAAGTGAATGTTAAAGCTACCTAGATTAAGTATCCTAAGTTTTGAAAGCTTTTAATTGGGTTTGAAAAATAGTTAATGCAGATTATGAAAACTAACTTGAATATTCGATAAATATTGTTTGATTATATATTCAACATTCTAAAAAACTGGTCAAATATTTTAAGAATGCATTTGATATCCTTTGTGGATATTTGAAATGGGTTTTCTTTTTTAAAAATACTAAAAAACTAGTTCAATTCTCAAAACCTATTTTGAAAACTAGATCCAATGGATATTTATTTAATGTGATATTTGCTCAACATGGTGTGAACTCAACATATAAACATTGTTTTGCAAGGTAAATAGTGTGGCATGCATGATTGGTTGAAGTGTGAAAGCATTGCATAAATATAGGGTGAACTCAACATATGAACATTATTATGCAAGGTATATATTCAATTTTTGAAGATCCAAATATGAAAGGAAGTATTATTTGAATTGCATGGTAAACATGTTTCCTCTAAGTGTGAACACATTATTGAACTCATTTGTTTTTTCAAAACCTAATTTTTCTAATTTATTTGAAATTACAGTGACAAAAATAATTCAAAATTTAATATCTCATGCACCTTAAGTCTAAAAATTATGAAAAAAAATCCATTAAATCTTAGTCATTCAAGAAATTTCCAATATTACCAAGAATGCACCTAGATTCCATTAATTTTTTTCATTTTGATTTAACTCAATTGTCATTCAAAAAAATGTTGAATATTTAATAACTTGTGTAACATGGTTCTGAACATTAGAAGAAAAATTGTTGTAAATGTAACCAATTTTTGCAACTAAAAATTGTCAATATAGTTGCAAACAATAATTTTTAATTGTTGAAACTAGTTGCAAATGCCTATTTTATTCTAGTGAAATGTCACAAAACCAATGTGTGCACCATATGCATTGAGAGCTTTTCAAGAATACCAAGTGTGTGATTGGAAACCTTATGATTTTGTGTTATCTTAATGTGACAAACTTGAAATTTGATCTTGTTTATTCCATAATTTATTGTACATGGATGTCATTTTTACATTTATTTTATTTGAAGCATTGTTGAATTTTTGCATCTTTGACATTTTCATGTGTAAATTGATATGATATTCCATTATAATTACATATTTAAATTATATTATTGAAAGTAGTGGAAAAGGAAATGGAAATATTATTAACCACACAATACATCAATCATTTAAACATATTAATATTATGATGTCAAGTGCGACTAAATTACATAACCTTGGATGAATCCAAAACTTTTTTTCCTAGTCAAAGGGTTCTCGTTATTATAATAGTTCCTTGTGATATACTACAATTGCAAAGGAAAAAACCTTTTCTTGGATGATGATTTAAGAAATTATGTATTTGTAGTATAAAATAAAAATAAATTAAATTACTTTTAAAAGTGGAAACATGTTAATTTGTAGACCAAAATCTTAAGAGCCTTGGAATATGATTATTTAAAGAAATCATTATGGCAATTTCCTAGTTGCAAAGGGAAAGGGTAGTTGAAGAAGCTTTTCCCCTTGTTTTCTCCTTTTCTTTTTTTTCTCTCCTTTTTTACACACCATTTGAGTAGTAATTAATATGCCCGATTGTGGTAGTTGGTATGGTACTAACATTGGTGAACTAGATTTGTGTGGAGATTTTTGACAATGGTTAGTACTTTAATAGTTTAAAAGTTCCCCTTGTAAAAAAAATCTGAAAAAATGAAACTTTGCAAGAAACATTTTCTAGAAAAAAATTGATATGTTATATAACAAACAAATTGAGTTGCCATAGGGAAGAGAGTTTGGATGTCTTGAGTTTGGAACCCCCCAATCATTTTGTAGGTATGAGGTAATCAAATTTCCTATGAGTAAGTGAAGCCAACAAACAAGCGATTGAATTTATTGTGACTAAGAAACTAAGAAAAACAATTAGATCCAACATTGAGTAAGTTAACAAAGGAATGAGCAAGTAAATTGGATCTATCTCTTTTGAGTAAGAAAATAAGATAGGAAATTAAGTGGGTCTGTTGCAAAAGTAACAAAATAATAAAAGCAATGGGGATATATTGTGAAATGAAAAAATAATTAAAGAGAACCAAATTAAATCTGATGTTAGTAGATGAGTTTATGATCAATTGGATTTTTTTGTGTTGCAATGTAGTTGGGAAATTCATATGTTGGTAAAATGAAGTATGGGGAATATAAAATGCAATTTGTAGTGCATAAATCATAGACGACAACCCAAACATGTAGACAAATGCCCTTAATTGGCAATGCAGAGATCCATGTGAAAGAAAAACATAATTAGTCATATTAATCAAACTTACATAGGGCATCTCATTAAGGAGTTGCCAAGGAGTCCCAAGTTAGGCCACCATAAGATGATTACTTCCTGGCTATTCAAGACCTTGTTATTAGTTTTACTTGACCCCTTTTACCATTTTTTGGTGGGCCAATGATGATGAAAACTTTAATAGTAGCACATGCAATCCACTAAATAATAAACCTTAGCAGATCCTAGACCGGGTCCACCCTTTCCCCTTGAAAAAAGACCTTTCTTTGTCACCATCATTACAGATAATGATAACGAGAAAGCCAATTCAAACTCTGAATGCTATCATGAATCGTGATTTGTCAAGTCCTTACACATGACATTTGTTTTTGATCTCTATACATAGGGGGCCTTTAGTCCTCATATATGTCACCTTCTTTCATCACATTTATGATATCAATATTTGGAAAATTGAAAAATGTTGTACTTTTTATTGTGTTGGGTTATTGTTCTTGTAAATCACAAACGAATTTAAGACTAAACCTATGTATGTTTATTAAATAGCTATGGAAATCTTTATTCTTATTTGAATAAATATTTTATCACCTTTTTATTGTCTATGTATAATTAGTGTGTCACACCATTTTCATACCATGAATTTCACATACATTACACCAAAACCTTTCAAAACAAAAATTTCAATTCCTTTCACAATTTTATTCCATGAAACTTTACATTCATACAACAACTTATTTCTTAGAAATGAAGGTGTTTTCAAAGGTCACAAACACTCATTTATATATTAACCAAAAATAAACGAAAAAAAAAATTTCATAAAGTTTACACATCACATGGCCCCCCATGTGATTTCACATGCATAATAAAGTGCAAAGACTTTTCATAAGACTTTCACATAAATTAATATGTGAAAGTCAATGCACTTTAATGTGCTAAAGCCTTTTCATATCATAATTACAAAAATGAGGTGCAATTTATTAGTTTAAATCACTATGGGACTTTTAAAATGAAATAAGTTCATTGCATTTTACTAATTTCACCTTGTTAAAAGTTATTTCTTATAATATCACTATGTAAGCATCATGTTTCATTATTACTTAACATAATTCACTATAATATTTTACTATAATAAATAGGTTTATTTCTATGTTTTTAAAAATATTTTATATATGTTACTTTATGATATACCCTATATTATTTTAAATTACTTTAATTATTCTCATTTATATTTTATGTTATTATAGGTTATTATAAATTATTGTACCTTAAACTATTATACATTATTTAACCTAAAAGTATCTTAACTAGTTTATTATAAGCTTTTAAGTTATTTTAAATTAAGTTATTCAACTAATTTTAGGCTATACCTTAGGTTATTTTATTTTAAATTAATATATGTTATTTCAAGTTATACTTTAAATTATTCAAGGTCATTCTACTTTATGTTATTATAAATTATTTTATCCTAAATATAATAACTTAAAATAATCTAAAATATAATATAATGACCTAACGTAAAATAATTTAAAATATAAAATAATAACCTATGAAAAATAATTTAAATATAATAATTACCAATAGCTTATGATATTATAATATAGAATATCTAACAATATTTTATAATACAATAATCGTCAATAGTCATAATATAATATATAATAACCAATAACAATTTATAATACAATAACCACTAATGACCATTAATAAAATAGCCACCAATATAATAACATTAATAACCATTAATATCCACCAATAAAATTATTTGTTTATATTATTGTCCAAAGGAAGTAATGTGGATTTCAACTCTCAATTGTAATAGAAGGTGAAATGTGTTTTGCTTTTTCACTCAACGTGTAGTGAATTTCATGCGTTCTCATCTCATTAAAAATAGGGACACCTTCAAACCATTGTTATGTTGCATGCAATAGAAGACTTTATCTGCTTTGTACTTCTCCTCATGCAACATTTAATCAAGAGACAAGAACATGGTTTTAAACTTAGAAACTAGATAAGCAAACAACCTTTCATTAAATTTGTAAATAGTGACTCTTTGCCAAAGTACTCCTTTGAGGTGATGATAAATTTATAAGTTGGTGGAAAACAAATGGGCTCTTCGTGGCAACCTTCAAACACATGCCCAACTTCATACTCAAACTTCAACTGCTCACCAAATGAAAGAAGATGGACATCCTTAAATTTCAACTAAAAATTTGATAAAAATTTATAAACTAAGTAACTAGCAAAATTCAAGTAAAGTGTAAGACTGTGCACAGAAAATGGACACAATAATGTAGGGAACAAAGAAGATGACGTTGAACAAACAAACTGTTTCACTCTAGTTCTTTAGGGACAATGGGCACCAGCAGAATGCAATAATTCTGTCTTGTTTTGCATTTGGTTCTTCAATGTAAGTCTGAATAGGGTGTTGAAACCTAGCAACACAATCAATCAACTTGTTGTTGCTGTTGCAGAAACCAAATAGAATCTCCCAACACACGCCAAAAGTTGTAAGGCTGCGAGTAGAACACTCCTTAAGAATGATCGTCATCTTTCCAAAGAAAAATTCCTAATCATAAAACTCCCGCTAGCTCAAATCATAAAACCAAATGCCTTGTGTCGATACAAAACACATGAGCACAAAGAAGACGATCAGTTTTGATGCAAATGATGAGCTCTTCCATCGAGAAACTTTTCCGATCAACTATTGTCCTTCACCAATTTACCTTCAACACTCCCCCCTAATGTCTTGTGAATGCTAACACGAATTGTGATTTGTCAAGTCCCTACATATGACATTTTATTTTAATCTTTATACATAAGGGGCCTTTAATCCTCATATATGTCACTTTCTTTCATCACATTTATGATATCGATATTTGGAAATTGAAAAATGTTGTAATTTCTATTATGCTAGGTTATTGCTCTTGTAGATCACAAGCAAATTGAGGATCGAAACTATGTATGTTTAATACATAGTTATGGAAATCTATGTTCTTGGTTGCATAAATTTTTTCTCATCTTTTTATTGTTTATGTATAACTAATATGCCACACCATTTTCCTACATGAACTTCACATAAATTACACCAAAACCTTTCAAAACAAAAATCTTGATTCTTTTCACAATTCTACTCCATAGAACTTTACATTCAGACAACAACTTATCTATTCCAAGTGAAGGTGTTTTCAAAAGTCACAAATACCCACTTATATATTAACCAAAAGAAATTTAACAAGAAATTTCGTAAATTATACACATCACATCGCTCCCAATGTGATTTCACATGCATAATAAAATGTAAAGACTTTTTATATAATTTTCATATAAATTAATATGTGAAAGTCAATGCACCTTCATGTGCCAAAGACTTTTCATATGATTTTCACATAAATTAATATGTGAAAGTCAATGCACCTTCATGTGCCAAAGACTTTTTATATAACTTTCAAATAAATTAATATGTGAAATTCAATGCACCTTCATGTGCCAAAGACTTTTCACATGACTTTCAAATAAATTAATATGTGAAAGTCAATGCACCTTCATGTGTAAAAGACTTTTCACATGACTTTCAAATAAATTAATATGTGAAAGTCAATGCACCTTCATGTGCCAAAGACTCTTCACATGACTTTCAAATAAATTAATATGTGAAACTCAATGCACCTTCATGTGCTAAAGACTCTTCACATGACTTTCAAATAAATTAATATGTGAAACTCAATGCACTTTCATGTGCCAAACATTATGACCAAATCATAATTAAATTATGAAATCCTATTAACAAATAAATCACCAAACTTATCCATTAAATAATTACCTAGAAAATAGTTTAACTACATCAAGTTACATCATTCCCAAACTCATTATGGATTATGTCCTCAAAATTTCATATCCAAAACCTTTTTCAATTTGTCTTGATTAATGCGATTTAAATATGTGAACCATCAACATTTTCAAATTCATAAGATCCATTATTTGCAAACATTTTCTTGATAACAAAAGGTCCAAACCACTTGGGCAATAATTTCTTGTAAGCCTTGCAATGATGTCGAGTGTCAAACATCATGACAAGGTCACCTTTTTTAAACTCCTTTTTTACACCTTTTTATCAAAAACCTTCTTTTGTCGAGCATGCACGATTTCAATGGATTGGTGGGCTTTCAACTATAGTTCATCCAAGTCATTAAGTTGCAACAATCAATGGCATTGGGATTCATCCAAAGGAAGTCTCATTGTTATGGTTATGCGTAAAGTCATTACTTCCAACTCAATGGGTAAGAACACCTCCATCCCATAGGTTAAATGAAAAGGTGACTACCCTATGGTAATTTTGTATGTGGTGTTGTAAACCCACACAACATGGTGGATCTTGAAGTCCCAATAAAAAATGTTCACATGAACTTCAAGTTCTTTTGCCAGCATGGAACACAATGTCCTATTGGTCATGTCTAGTAGGCCATTAATGTTAGGCTTATACATAGTGATAAACCTTTGTTTCACTTCAAAACATTCTAACAAGTTTTCCACAACCTCGCTCAAAAATTAGGGAGCATTATTAGAAATCATTTTGAACAGTGACCCAAATCAAATAAAGACTCCTTCATACAAAAATCATGCTACTTCTTGTTTGACTAAAGATTTTAAGGCACATAATTTTACAAACTTTGTGAAGTATTCTATGGCAACCACAATGAATGGATGCCTTCTCCTGGTCACTAACAATGACCCCATTAAATCAATTTTCTTGTTTTTCAAAAGGTCCTAAAAGTGGTATGGGATGTAGAGGGCCATTCATAGTAGACCTTTGTGCACAAGCTTGACATACATCACAACTCTTACAATAATCATGGGCATCCTTGAAGAAGGTGGGCCAATAATAACTTGCATGCAAAAAAATTTATGTTTTGATTTAACCCACAAAGTGGCCTCCATAGAACCCATCATGAAATTCATACAAAAGACATGAGGTTTCACCCTTTCCAATGGTTCTTTGAAAAACATTATCCTTTCCTTGGAAATAAAATTGGTTACCTATTATTGAATAATTTCGACTATTGTGCACAATTCATGTTTGCATTGCTTTTGCGATTCCAATTGGAAAACCTCATGCCATCCAGGTTTTGAATGATTTATTCATGATATTTAAACATTCCTTTTGCATTGACGGTCATTAATGTTGCATTTAGAAAATCATCATCCTCTAAAACATCACCCACTCATTCGTATGCCCTTGTAAGGCCATCAACATTGGCATGCCGCCTTTTTGGACAATGGACAATGTCAATGTCAAATTCCTCCATTAACAACAACCATCAAACAAATCGACCATTTAGATTAGACTTGTTGACCAAGTAGGTTAAGGCCTTGTGATTTGTCACAATTTTGGCCTTGTAGCCCAAAAAATGATGGCAAAACTTTTTAAGAGAGAAAATAATTACAAGACCCTCCTATTCGGTCAGAATATAAGTTTTCTTTATTGAAGTCAATTGTTTGCTAGCAAAATGAATGGGATGGTCATGCCCATTTTTGTCTAATTGGGATAATGTGCTCCCCACCGCTTCTCCAAATGCATTACAATATACTAAAAATGGTTTGTTTCAATTTGGAGTCCGAAAAAGTAGTGTAGCTTGAAAAACTAATTTAAGTTATTTGAAGGCATGTTTTGATGCCTTATTTTCGATTGGTGTAAGTGCATTGACTTTCACATATTAATTTATGTGAAAGTCATATGAAAAGTCTTTGCATTTTATTATGCATGTGAAATCACATGGGAGCCATGTGATGTGTAAACTTTATGAAATTTCTTGTTTAATTTCTTTTTGGTTAATATATAAATGGGTGTTTGTCACCTTTGAAAACACCTTCATTTGATAGAAACAAGTTGTTGTATAAATGTAAAGTTTCATAAAATAAAATTGTGAAAAGAATTAAAATTTTGGTTTTGAAAGATTTTGGTGTAATTTATGTGAAGTTCATGGTAGGAGAATGGTGTGACATATTGGTTATACATAGACAATAGAAAGATGAAAAAAGATTTATACAAACAAAAACATAGATTTCCATAACTTAATAATAAACATACATAATTTTGATCTTAAACCCACTTGCAACTTATAAGTTCATAATTTTTTTTATGTTACACACTCTGAAACCAATTGGGGGGGGGAGGATTTGTTTTCCTTTCAGCCAATGGAAGGCCCAAGGTGCCTTACTTTTATTCCTTTTAAGTTTGGGGGGCGGGAAGGATTCGTAGTAATAAGTATGGGGAATATAAAATGCACTTTGTAGTGCACAAGTCACAGGCAACAACCTCCACATGTCGACGAATTACTATAACTGGGGATCCAGAGATCCATGTGAGGGGAAAAGCCTGATCAGTCATATTAATCGAACCAACATAGCACTTCTGGCTGAGGAATCTTCAGAGTCTTGAAGACTCCGAGTCTCCCGCCGGGCCACCAGTAGATGATGACCTCCAGTCTGCTCAAGATCCCTTCTGCCACTTTTTCAGTAGGCCAGTGATGAGTGAAATAGTAGCACATGCAATCCACCAAATACTGAACCCTTAGCAGGTCCTAGACCAGCTCCACCCCTTCCCCTTGGAAAAAGACCTCCCTCTGCTGCCATCATCGCAGGCAAAGAAAAAAGAAAGCAAATTCAGACTTTGGATGGTAGAACAAATCATAATTTGTCAGATCCCTGCATATGACATATGCTTCTGATCCCTATTCATAGATGGCCTTCTAATCCTCATATATGTCATCTTCTTTCACCACATTTATGATATGCATATTTGAAAATTGAAAAATGCTATAACTTCTGTTTTGAAAAGAATCTGATCAGATGGAGAGAGAGAGAGAGAGTTTCGTAGTAAAACAAGTAGACTGCTAGCTGAGGAGGAAAGCTTTTTGGTCTTTAGTGCTGTGCAGCAGCAACTGCATGGTGGTGCTCATTCCTGCACAACAGCTCCCATAGATCTGCAGAAGTCTTGGAATCTTTTTTCCTTGCTGCTTCTATCTGTATTTTTTCAGAAAAGAAATACTTACATGTAGGTCAAAAACCACGGCAGTAGGATGGGTGGGTTACAAATACAAAATGTATATTTGCAGATTCTCTTTTAATCAAAAGTATCTTGATGGCCACACAACTCAGTTTTTCTGCCTCATTCATGCACAAAACACTCATGTCTGAAAAACAATTTCATTGGTTCATTTGTACTTTGGACAGAGTTTCTCTTTGGACCTACCATGGTTGTGATTTCTCAATGCCGGCCTTGTGCTTTTTTTCTGCTTGATCGATTAAGTTTCCATCACAACAGAATTTCTTTGTCTTGGGACAGCTGCCACCCATTGTGGCAAGCAAAGGAATCTTGCATGTTTGAATCAGTTGCTAGAATCCAGATAATGTTTGTGGGTTTTTCCAACAGTCTTCGATGGCAAGAATGGTGGATTGCATGAACCATTGGCAGTGTTAGTTTTTCAGTCAGGCAAGAGAGACAGGCATTTTATGATTAGAGATCAGACTTGGAACCTTGAGAGCAAGAGGTAGTAGGTAGTAGCTGAGTGAAAGAGTTGGGAAGAGGAGGCTGCAGTATGTAAAGATCATATTCACCAGGTACCAGTGTTTGCACTAGACAAGCCTTCTTCAGCACTGCTTATCATGGGTTCATTTCATGGAGGATATGGTAGACCGGGTGATGAGGTTAGAGACACAAAGCAGTCAACTTAGTGAAGACAATGGAAGACTAGCATTTGGGTAACAGTGAAATCAGAGGATAGAATTTGTGAAATGGGCAATGGGTATGATTGAAGACATATTTCTTGGTAGATCTGGGTTCTCATCCTCTGTGTGTAAGTATTTCCCAGCATTCCTGTGCACCTGCCAACCTTTTCACTTCCTTCATATACTTGTATAGAGACTGTAAGCATTTACCAACCAGCAGGTCTTCCTCGCTTCTTTAAGGGTGTTCCTTTCTCCCACTATGTTTGGCTATTGTATTCCTGAATTGCCCAAACTTGGTGGACTAAACATCAAAGCATTTTTGTCAGCAGTACAGCCTTCAATGTAATGGTGACACGTGGGTGATAGCTGAGCAGTGATGCTCTATGCATGTGCAGGGTTGCAGTAGATGAGGCAAGTTGTATTGTCAGCTTGCTGCATGACTTGAACCTTCTTTGTGAAATCAAATGCCCAACTTATGGAGCATTCACTCATACTCCGTTATATTGAGCATCGTCTGTACTGCTACTGGCTTTTGTGTTACTTGTCATTTCATGTCTTCTGACCCATCTAGTGGGGTTTTTCCAGACCAATCGTGTCTCTGGAAGGAATGTGGATCTCAGCATCGTCAGCAAGATGTAATCTCTAGCACACGGATGGAAGTGAATAGTGAGGTCCATATGTTTGTAGTAGATGATCAAGACCACCCTCAGATAATTGAAATCCATGCAGAACTGCTGAGATTGTCAGGGCTGATGCATGATGCAGGTTACATGCCTTGTACAGAATTTGTTCTGGATGATGTGGAAGAAGAAAGGTATTTCCTTTGTGTCACCATAGTGAGAAGCTGGCTATTGCATTAGGGCTCATCAACACACCTCCTGGTACTCCTCTTTGAATAAGAAAAAACCTGCGGATTTGCAAAGATTGCCACATGTTCACAAAGTTCATTTCAAAGATAGTTGGGAGAGCCATCATGGTGAGGGATGTCAATCCCTTCCATCACTTTGTATATGGTGTTTGTCCTTGCATGGACTATTGGTGATGCCAGTCTGGCTTCTCAATTACTAAATCAAGTTCATTTTGTTTACAGTAGCATGTCTAGTGGTGTTTTAATTTGTTCAAAGTTCAACACTATTATCAAATGTGGTACCACTGAAAGGTGGCCATGGAGCAGCCCCTCAGGATTTTTGGTTTCATGCCTCTACTATCTGTAGCACTTAGGTGTGATGCCTCTTCTTCTTTTGTACATACTGAGTTATTTTGGAAACTGAGTGGATGTTGAGACTATTCAAATCGATGATCAGTTTTAAAGTGTGGACCCCAGACATGCTCATGTGAGCCAATCTAGTTTTCTAGTATTACTGGCAAAACTGGTTTGCAGAATTTCATGACAAACACCTATGAGACTCATTTCCTGTGCACATGAACCATCTACATTGCTTCTATGGGGCACTAAAGAGGCATGAAAGTATTCCATAGGATTAAAACAATATTTGTACAAAGTGCATATACAACATACAAGTAGAAAGAAAAACCTACTTGAAGCCCTTGCCAATGTTCAAAGAGTTCTAACAGGAATTCATCTTCTATAGCCCATGCAGTTTCATACTCCAACAGTTTGACAACATTCCAACAGTGCACAACATTTCAGAAGAACAATGTTCAGAACAGTGTTCCTTGTTCTTGTGAAATGTTGTGCACTGAAGTGGATCTTAGCTACAGCACATGAACTCAGAAAACAAGAACAGAAGAGTCTACCATATGTTCTTGCAGAAAGATAAGAGCAAGCTCACATACTTCTTCTATCTCCTGTAAAAGTCAACCAGCTAGTTGAAATCTAGATTTCTCTGCTTCCATCTATAACTTTGCATCAATAATGCTACCACCTTTCAAATAATGCATCTTGAAGACATCTTTTAGGATTTGGCATTTTTTCTATAAGAAGGTCCCCTCTTTGTTTTGACTAGTTAAGACCTTGACTTGATCTCATATGAACTGCAATCCCAAAGTTGAGGGCATTTCTCATGCTGGCCTAAGAGTAGCTGCAGACACACGAGCAACGTGTCTGAGAATGTTACAGTTTTGAGGGATGAGGGCATGAGGGAACTTTGGAACCAACACCAGGAGTGTATTTTTTGTTGTCAAAACTTGTGCACAGAAACTGAGCAGGAAGCTTGGGTGCGCATTTCTACTTGCTTTTCTGGCCACTCTTCACATGAGTTTTCCTTCATCAGCTATTTTCATTCAGTTACATGCACATGAGACAACCTTCTTAAGCTCACTGTCAACAATCTCTTGTAATTACCATGGCCTCAGCTCAAGTAGGAGCTCTACCTACTTTCCAAAATCTTACTCTGTTTGTAGCAATTGAAAACCTGATTCCTATCTTGATAGAGAATTTGGGCATCATCAGCAATGGGGTCCTCACGATATATGGAAATTGGTGAAGTCTCTTGAATCCTCGATGTGTTCATGCAGAGCTCTCCAGCTGTTAGTTTCAGATGGAAGCCTGCCCTTTTCTTGAAGAATCTTGGTTATTGGAGGCATGATCATCTTATGCATATCTGTAAATCACTTGAGTTCCAAGTGAGATACAGTAGCCTGAGGAGAGGAGCATCTTTGACATGAATCATGCAAGCAATAGAAGCAAGCAAATTGACATTGGGTTTCTCTAAGATTGTCACATTATTCTTGCTCACAATATATCATTGTTAGAGTATCACTGATGCATCCCAAGAGCAGCATCTAAAAAACTTGCTATTTTTCAATGCAACTCAACTCCACTTGCAAAGTTCATGGCAGTTTTTTGCACCAGCTGCAAATGGGCTGGGCATGATTGGCCTGGGACTTGGTCTACGGAAGAATGATACTCTTGTAAAGGCAATGTGCAGGGAGGGAAGCAAGAGGTAACAAGCTGAAGTCATCTGAAGCTTGTCCTACACTATCTCAATCACAACAAGAAGCCAGAGCATGTTCCTCTTTGATGCACATTGGATAAGAGGCCAGAGAATGTCTGTCTGTTCAACGTTCCACCCTGATGCAGGTCAGATAAGAGGCCAGAGCATGTCTGTGCAATGTTGCTCCCTGATGCACATCAGATAAGAGACCAGAGTTTGTCCATGCAGTGTTAATTGGGTTTGTTTGGTGAGGAAATTGTTTTGCAGGTTTTGCAACATTGTGGGTAGAAAATATGGCATCCAGAAGCTGCCCATTCAACAAAAGCAAGTCCTACATTGGTTCTCTTGCCTTCTTTATATTTGCCTCACTTGCATACACTGGGTAAGGCACACAACACAATGACCAACTTCTCAATTGTGATCACTTCAACATTTTATTTGAGAAAATCTATGGCTTACAAGAAGTTCTCACTCTGACCCAGGCCACCCATCAAAACACACTTTTGTAAAATAGAACATTGCATAACATAAGTACACTGAACTCAATCACATGACTTCTTTGCTACAAAGCAGGCTTCAAAAGGTGTGAGAAACCTGACATGTATGTTTGTACAGATATACGGCATACTTTGCTGCATTTGGTTATTTTGAAGCAACTTGGAGATCATATCTTACAACCATGGCAGTGTCACTGTCTGCTACAATTGTTGAGTCTTTATGACAATTTCACAGTATCTTTCACTGCAATCACAGTGGGCATGCTTCCTTATTGAATAAAGCAAAGGAGCACTTGAGCTTCTGTTAGTCATTCTTGAATTCAAATTTCCAACATACTTGCATAGTTGAATGGCACTGCAACAAAGCCCAATTGCAGGTGGATACCTTCAATGTACCTGAAACTTTCTCCCTGTGACAATGATCACGACCATTCATAAGAAGATCCACTAGGTCACCATTCTCTGCAGCCAGCAGGGAATTGAGAAAGTCATGTAGGTAGCTCACCTCTCAGTCCTATCCCTTGGATCATGCTCTGGAAACCTATGCCAGAATGCTTGCCCCTTCCCACACAGACTCCCTCATTCTGTTCCCTACAGCTTCTTAGTGTTGCCTTGCCTTTCCTCACCAACTCCAAACCAGCAACTCTCCACTCTCTCCTTATGTGTCCACTGCCATTGCACGCCTTTGCTTACACTGCACCACGTTGTAGGCAGAGACAATCCCAATTGTTTGTATTGCACCCACCCAATGCGGCCCATCCCACCATCCCTGATGCCGATTCCCATGGGAGTGCGGGCCCATGCCCATGGTCAGGCAAATGCAAATTCTAAGGCATAAGGCGAAGCTCCTACCCAGGAATATATATTGATGCCAATCATGTGCATGGTTATCATATTAGCACAGCAAGCCTATCCAGCACAATGAGGAAACCAGGGCAAGATTTGAGGAGCAGGAGGATGATCCTGATGAAGAAGGTTTATATGAGGCCAACATGCAGTCTGATGGTGATCATCAAGATGTGGCCCCACAGCTCTTGCCATGCACATTCAAGAATCTACACACCTCACACCTTTTTATCAAGGTGAAGTCTAGGTTTTGGACACTGTACCACCTGAAAAGGTAACTCTACAACCCTCCTTTCTGTTTTATTGGTCATTTTTTTACTCTTGCCTTTGTTATGTGTATATATGAGTTTCTGAGGGTGGATAAATTCAGTTCAACAGTGCACAAATTGTATGCAGCAATCTAGAAGTATATTTTATGTGTGCTGTCATGATCTATGAAACTGTAAGGTTTCTGGTTTGGTTTTTGCTTGTTATATGATGTTTGCAGGTCCAAGCTTTGCTACTTTTACTTGGAGGTTGTGCAACCCTGCCAGGCTTGTCAGTTGGAAATCTGTCCAGCCATCTTAGTAGTAAGGCTCACTACTGTTTTTTCCTTTGTTTTGCTACTTGGACAGGGTGTGCTAACTTTATGCATTAGAAGGGGATCAGGCAGGCTGTGAATCCACTTTAAGTCTTGTGGACCACAAGCATGTGAGCCACTGGTAGGGAAAGAATTGCAGGAGTTGATGGAACTTCTAGCATGCATGAACATGCCACAATGGCTTGCATCTCTGACAAGGAAAAGCATAAGGGAGCATGGTTATGACGAAAAATTCACCATCGTTCGCAAAGAGGTTGCCAAAAGGTGTTGCCTCTTCCTTCTCCATGTTGTAAATTCATAAATCATGGAGTTGTTATTCTTTAATGCATTATGTGTTGTTTGCCTGGCTACATCTCAGATGTGGTAAGGTGGTATGCCTATTGATCTATCTAAATTGTTCACAAGCTTTCTTTAAGTATTCAGGAGACACCTTCAGCTTTAATGCAGATATTGACTGCAACTCTGTTTTACACAACCCCCCCCCCCCTTCAAGGAAACACTAAACTAGATTCTAGTGGAAGTGAGCCAGTGGTTTATTTTGCACCAGATGCATCAGAAAAAGGGTCAGTCAGTTTGCATCGTGAAAATTCGCTGGTGAGGAGCCTGCCTCTGTTGCCAATTGAGATTGCTCTGCTGCTCAAGTGGCTAGTCCTGTAGGTAGCTGTTTGCCAGAAGGAAGTAATGTATGTCTTCATTCTCTTTCTGTTCACCTCTTTGAATTCTTTAACTGTTGTGTTGGCTTTGGAGTATTTGAAATTATCAGGCAATGGCTAGAGAAAAGAAAATTGCAAGTGATGATGATATGTCCATAACCCATGACAGTCACTACCAATCTCTCCAAAATACTGTCAAGGATTGCTACCAAAAACCCCCAGGAATTCACCACAATAGCAGCATATTCCCTGTTAAGGGACTCCTTGAGAGTTTTCAGATTGTATCATGCCAATGAAACTGCTACTTGACTCTAAACAGTAGTTGATGGGGTGATGTAGAAGTTGTACTCCTAACCTTACATACCAACTCACCTGTTATTGGTTACAAGAGATGAAGGGACACACGTTGTCTTAGGTATCAGGTAGATTTTCTGTTTACATATCCATTTCCTGACCCCAGCACCAGCAATGTCCTTTGTGTGAACTTGAACATCAATTGATCTATATCTCTGTTGCTGTACAAGAGAAGGCTTTGTACCTGGTCTTTTGTGATGACTGTTCCTTTGCATGTAGGGAGGTCCTGATTGACTTCCCGTTGTTGAACAGAAGGATCAAGTTTCTTTCCCCAGTGGTCAGCTCATCAGTAAATGAGCCGTGTAGATATGATGGTGGAAAAAACATGCTTCTACCCTCGCAACAATGCTTACCTTCAATCTAGACATGAAATCTGAGGCATAAATTTCTCCATCATCTGGTTTTAGACCTTCTTCTACTCTTACCTGCTCATGGTTGATGACTGTCTTTGGTGGTTGGCTGACAGCATAAGTTGGACACCTGAATTTTGTATCGAAGTGCTATATTTTGTCAGGGATTCAAGATGGACCACAGGAACCTTTAATTGCTGATTCTATTGAGTATGTTGTGAATCAGGTACCTGTCTCCAAACCATACTCACTTCTATCCAATGACCAACCTACGGTTTGCATCTTTGCTTTTTCTCCCTCCACATGTTGGGTGTGATGCTTGAGGCAAGTCCAGTTCTGAGGCTTTAGAAGGTTTCCAGGCTTAGGACCTGATGTATCAGTGATCCCTTTGGAAAAGGGTTGACGAGGAACAGAAGATACTAGTGCTTTATACTGAAGGTTGCCATCTGCACAGCTGGGGTCTTTGTTGGCTTTGCCTACCAAGGCAAGGATGTTTTGTTTAGATTCATTATAGAGTATAGTAGCTTAATGGTTTTTGGTCCCAAAGGTAATAGGTCTATTTTTATATGAGGATTTTTGAATGATGGTATGTTGGCTTGTGTTGAAACTTGAAATTAGTTATAGAGTTATGAAATCTTGAAGGATTTTAATTTCTTTAAGAGGATTGTTTTGAAGATTATATTTTTGCATCTGATTTTCCATAATTCTTATTTTGCCTTAAGATACTTTTTAATGTAAATGGCAAGGCCAGAGTGTGACACACCCCTTGCTAAGAGAAGATTAGGTGGAAGATTGTGTGTATTTTGGTGACAAGTTTGGTGTTTGTGGTGTGATATCTTTGTGAAGTGGGGTGATCTTTTATGATATTTTTGGTGGTATTGGGTTCTTGATAACAACCTTGAAAATGTTCTTTCAGGGGAATAAGAGACCAACTTGGCTCATTGAGAAGGCCTTATCTCATTTCATTCACACCAATGCAATGTTTCCATTGTGATATACTTTTCACTTGTAATGGAAATATTTGCATGCATTCCAGGTATCATGGCATGGCCCTCATGTACTCTACACTTTATGTTTCTTTCCTAGAGTTACAAGAATTGTTACAAATATGTTTTAATTTGTAATATTTGATCAATAACATGAAGCAGTTTGCTTCTAATCAAGGATATTTATGTTTTAATCACCAATTCAAGTTGTATGTATTGATATGTTCAGTTATTTCAAATTTTGAATTCAAACTTTCACTATTGGAATTGGAATGTGAAGGGTGGAGTGTATAATGCATTCATTAATGTTAAATGCATTTTTTTCAAACGGAAATCGTATGTAATGTTTTCGTTTCTAATGGATTTGATTTTTGTATGTGATTGTGATAATTGTTAAATTAATAGTTCAGAAGTGTAAGGTTTTCATTTATGTGTCTCTAGCTAAAAAGTATGAAAATGTTCATTTGAGTGCCTTTATTTTTTATACATGATGTTATCAAATGTTATTTGTTGTTATTTGTTCAATATACATTGAATATTTTGGTGCAATTAATATGCACTTCAATACATTAATTTTTTGAAGTACATGTTAATTTCACCAAAATATTTTGTGATTTAACTACAATTACTTTATATTTATAAGGATAATTATTTTTTATTTTGAATTAACATAGTTGATGATAGAAAGGTGAAATATTAATTATTTGACATTGATTCACTTTTTAAACTTTTTAAAATAAATTTTCATGTTATTATTTAACGATGCAATTGTCAATGGTATATTTTAATTGTGTACAATGTGCAATATGTAACAATTACATGATGCTTATATATGAATTTGGTCTTCAATATTTATTTATTTTAAATGTATGAAATTATTTTGTTGAAAATGTTTATTTGAATGTTGTTAGATGATCAATCCAAGAAAAATTAAAAGTTTTTGAAATTAATTATTGATGAATAACTTGTATGTTTCATTAATTCACATCAAGAATCTTGGGAATTTATTTATTTTAGTTGAATTAGTTCATTTATTAAATTAAATATTTTAAGAGAATCCTTATTGGCATATTATTATTTTTTAATAATTTTTTTCTGTTATTTTGTTTTATTTCCTAGATTTTTTGTGATCATGACATCATCTTTTTCTATTTTCTTCAAATTCAACTTGGCCTTCCAATTATGAATGTGCAAGTATGTAACATCAAATTCATTAATTTTTTCCCCTTAATGCCCCAAATGCCATCTTTTCATTTTTTCTTTGATTTAATCCATAAGGAACACCCCAACCAATTGATCATGCAAGGTTGTTTTTGGTTAGTTTTTCATAACTATCCCTTCACATTTGAATTTTTTTTTCCCCTCTTTACAATTTTATCTTGACAAATTCCATTTCATGCATCAACATTTGTATACATTATTCATTAATTTGATGATCCTTCACTAAAAGCCATTGAATTTTTTAAAGGTAATAGATGAAAAACACCTTAAGAAAAGAATTTTAAATACAATATTTAGAACAAAATAAAATGAAAATTTGATAAATTGGTACAAAAAATGAAATGTCTTCAAACTTAAATCCTCACTTGTGAACTAAATGCTTCTCAAAAATTCTCCATCTACCTTTTTAATTACATCCCATTTGACCATTCTTACAAAAGAAATGGAAAAAATGATCATAAATCTTAGCTCAGTATGTTCCATGCAACTTTTTACTCTTCCACAATGCATTGTCTTATGAAGTTGTTAATGACTTTTAATGATTGTTGTGTTGTATTTGTTTTATTGAAGGATTTTTTTCTTTTCACATTTGTATTAATTAAAGAACCGATAATGATGGAACTTAATCATGATTCAACATAAAAAAATAATGAAAGTGACATTAGTTTTTACATGTAAATTGTTGTTTTGTAGAAAGCCTTGGTTCACAAAGCAATCCTCTAATTGATTGTTTCAACTTCATTCAATGACAAGGATTTTTGTCAAATGATAATCTCTTCTTTTTTATTTGAGTTTGTTAT